>Ga0247757_10000491_pt1 | contig 32308 bp, 22 predicted proteins | sample UWRJL126311R4_FD_180929 | JGI IMG/M metagenome (GOLD analysis project Ga0247757, IMG submission 180929) | Plant litter microbial communities from Arlington Agricultural Research Station in Wisconsin, United States - UWRJ-L126-311R-4 | ecosystem: Environmental > Terrestrial > Plant litter >... | reverse complement strand
CCACGACGCGCAACACGAGTGTCAGCAGGCGTAGAGACGCTGTCGGCTTACCTGAAATGGAACCGCTCGTAATCGTAACGAGCGGTTCGAGCCATCTCAGCAGCCCTCACCTGCGGGACATGGCCATGACGGAAGGCTCGCACACGTCCAGATCCGCGCGTCCGAACAGACGCAATAGCCGGACTTCCGAGCGCCCGTCGAATCCTCGTACAGCGGGTTTTGCGCGCTTCCGCCGAAGCACGCCGTGCAGGCGGGTGATTGGCACGCTTGACCGCCTCGGGGCACTGAGCTCGACGGACACGACGGCGGCAAGCTGCTCGGCACTTGGTAGCAGGAGTAGTCTCGCTTCGGAAAGCTGCACCCCGACTGTTCGACATACGAGCCGCTTTGGCACGTCTCCGATTTCGAGCCGAGGTTGTCGGGACCGCACGAGCGATAGCAGACCGGGATGCTTGCGGCAGTGCAAGCGCTGCCCTTGATCACCTCGTCTTCGCATCGAGGCTCGAATGGATCGTCGGGCGCACCCGCACTGCCACTCGAGCCAATGTCTCCCGCGGCGCTTCCGGCCGGCGCGGCACCGCCGCTGCCCCCGGCTACCGCACCTCCAACGTGGGTTCCGGAATTTCCGGAATTGCCCCCACGGCCGGACTCTGCCGGCGTTCCACCGCCGGCATCGAGGGGGGCCGCTCCGCTTGCGCCGCCGAGTGTCGACTCACCCGCCCCGCTGCCCGACTCGTCTCGAAGAACGTAGTTGTCGGTCAATGGGCACGCCGTCAGCAGTGGGCAAGCGACCACGCATGTCAGGAGCGCCCAACGCGTACGAGGGTGGCGACGGTCTGTCACCAGTGGTGATGTCATGGGTTGCTGGAGAGCCGAACTCAAAGAGCCTCGAGTGTACCGCACCGCGTTCCCCCGCACCCGCTGGATGACACGGTACTTTTTCGAGAAAAGAGCGGGCTCACTGCAATTGCGGGGAGCCCCCGCGCATTCAGTGCTTGGTTTCGGCTAAACGCTGCACCCCTTCGACCAACCGCGCGGTGTCGACGGGTTTTCCGAGGCGTTTGAAACCGGCGGAGTGCGCCTTGCGTCGATCGGCGTTGGTCGACAACGCGATGACGGCCTAGCGAGTCGGCCACGATGGCAGTTTCGGAGCGGACGGAGACGACCGCGGGCTCGAACTCGCGTCCGTCGTGGTCACCATTTACGTACGTGGGCTGATCAGCGATGGGCCGATCGCGTTCCCGGCATCCCCTGATGCCGCATCATTCTCGAGCTCGAGCGTCGACTGCAGCGCGTGGCGCGCGGGTTCGGCGTCGTCCGTCTGGCGAGCGAGCTTCACCCAACTGGCGGCCGCTCGCCGAGCGAGTGTCAGTGCGCCTTGGGCACGAGCCAGCGCATAGGCAGCGCGAACGGCGTCCAACGCCAGTGGCTTGCTTGCGTCCGTTTGAGTCGAGTCGAGCAGCTCCGCGTGCAGTCGAATCAGCTCCGGTAGCCACCAACGATTAGTCGATCGCCGGCTCGCCTCGATCGCGCCTTCCAGGCATGAAATGGACTCGGGAATGCGGCCGTTGCGGGCCAATACCTGGGCCTTGACCCCGAGGAGCCATGGCATCAGGGCGTAGAACTTGCTGGCATGCAGGAGTGTCAGCTCTCGCTCGTAGGAGAAGAGGTCATCGGCTCCTTGCAAGAGCTCGATGGCGAGCGCGGCCGCGCGGGCGGCATGAATGCGGATCGTCATGCTTTGCTCCTGGGCGGCGCGCTCCAGCTCTGCAGACGCCTTGCGCGCGCCAGCCCAGTCCTGTCCGTCGCAATGAAACGGAATCATCACTTCGTTCAGAGCCCAGCAATTGTATAGCGTATGCTCCGGTTCTTGGAGGGCGCTTCTACACTCCGCGTACAGCCGTCGTGCCTGTTCGAGCTGGCCCCGTAACCACAGGGTCTTGATCAGAAATACCTGGGTGAAGATGCCGGGATCGCTACCCACCCGCATGAAACGGCCCAAGTTCACGTGGCGAGCAGCCCCTTCGACGGCTTGTTTCAGCAACGAGTAGGCGAGGCCCTGGTTGCCCGATTGCGTCGTAGCCATGGCTACATAGTTGGCGCTAATCGAGGCCGCGCTGTCGTCCGGTTCGACGTCGATGGCGCTGATCGCGTTGGCACACTCGACCGCTCGCTCGGATTCACCACGATAGATCCAAAGCCAGAACAGGCCGGAGAGGACGAGTCCCTGGTTGTGCACGTCCCCCCGAAGCTGTGCGACGCGCAATGCCCCTTCTAGTGCGGCCCTTGCATCGTCGACCGTGCCCCGTGTGCCAAGGGTCGCTGTGCCGTTGAAGGCGGAAAGCCGCATCTCCAACTCCGAGTTCGAACCCGGGTCGGCGCGCAGGATTCCGAGCCCTTGTGCGGACAGACGTTCACACTCGGGGAGCATCGACAATTGCATGAGCAAGGGAGCTGCCGCCGCAATCAGCTGTAGGGCGAGCGGGCGTTCCGATTCGCGACTCGCGGCCCAGCTGACGGCCACCCGCAAGTTGGCCAGGTTGGGACAGCTCGCGCCGAGCCATGCCTCCGCCAAGGGTCTGGTGCCCTCGATGCGCCGCGAAGCATCAATCTCCTCCAGCAGGTAGACGGCCAGCCTTCGGGCAAGCAGTGTGCCCTCGGACTCGACCCGACTCGTCGCGAAGGAACGGGTCGTGTCGAGCAACCGGTAGGCCACGCCAGTGGGGAACGTCCGGGCAGAGACGAGCGATGTGTCGACCAAGCGTGCCACGCTCTGGAGCACATCTGCCTCGGTCAGCGGCGCGAACGCGTTGACCGCTACAATCGCGGGAAGACTGGCGGCGCCCTCGAATACACTCAATCGTTGCAAGAGCAGGCGCTCCGTGTTCGAGAGCAAGTCATAGCTCCAGTCCAGGGTCGCCTGCATGGTCTGATGGCGCGGCTCAGCCGTCCGGCGGCCGATGTCTGTGAGAGTCAACCGACGTTCGAATATCGTGATCAGATCCTGCAGGCCGAACGCGACCAGATGACCGGCCGCCAGTTCGATGGCGAGGGGAATGCCGTCGAGCGTCTGACACAAGCGGACGAGGAGGGCGATATCTGCGTCGCCGGGGCTGAAGCTCGCGCCCAAGGACCTGCCTCGTTCGATGAAGAGCCGGAGTGCCGCGTAGTCGGTGGCCGTAGCCGGCGTGACTACTTCCTGCTCGCTCGGCAGACGCAAGGGAGGAACTCGAAGCACCTCCTCGTCGCGGGCGCGCAACGCCTCGCGACTCGTGGTCAGGATGGCAAGCTCTGCAACCTCATCGAGCAGCGCTTCTACGAGCAGCGCCGCACCTCGAACCGCGCGCTCGCAGCAATCTAGCACGAGCAGCGCTGGCTTTGCCTGCAGCAAGCTCACGATCTTGCCGACCGCTTCGGTGGGTCGACATCTGAGGCCAAGCGTCAATGCGCATTCTTCCGCTACCCGACGGTCGTCGGACACATGCGAAAGGTCGACCCAGTGCACCGGACGGCTACCGATGCGCATGAGCCGGCGGCCGACTTCGCGCGCGACCGTCGTCTTACCGATGCCGCCCGCGCCCACCAGCGTGACTAGCGCTGCACGCTGCAAGCGATCAGCGAGGGAGGCGATGAGTTCGTCACGGCCGATGACGCTGTGCCGTGTACTGGCGAGGTCGTCCGGACGATCCAAAAGCACCAACGGCGCGCGCCGCAATACGGGCACCACGAAGCTGTAACCCCGCCCGGCCACATTGACGATGTAGCGCGCATCGCCTTCGTCGCTTCCGAGCGCCTTACGGAGAGCCGTCAGATGGACCCGCAGGTTGCCTTCTCCGACCGATACATCCGGCCAGACGGCATGCATCAACTCGTCCTTGGGCACGATTTCGCCCGCTCGCCGAACGAGTACGATGAGGAGGTCCAGCGCACGGCCCCCAAGCTGGACGGGGCCGAGCTGATCTTGCAACACCCTAGCTCTGGGCCAGAGCGTGAACACACCAAACGAGACGCACTCCTCTCCTTGGTCGGGCTCGCCCTCGGCAGACCGTGATGCCACTCAAGAGATGTCCATGCGTTGGGGCTCCTGAATGATGCTACCAGGGCCAAAAACGGCGGACAAGTGCCGGGAACGCTACCCGGCAGGTGAACGGACCTCACCCCCGCTGCGGATTAGCAACCATTAACAACCATGTCTCGCCAAGGTGAGGCACCTTCGGGTCGTGCGAGGCACCGCGGCCATGACCCCTGTACTCGGCAGAAGCAAGGCGCTGCTAGACGCGCTCAGCGCGCAAGCCGTCACGATTCTCGACAACGCGCGATTGCGGTCGTCTCTCGAGATAGAGTCGCGCGCTCGAGCCGCGTTGGAGGAACGACTACGGCGTGCCGAGGCAGCGCTGAAGGTGCACGAAGAGGCGCGCCTACGCCCGACCGTCACGCTCGCTGAGATGGCAGGCTCAATTGCCCACGAAGTGGCGCAGCCGCTAGCTGGCGTTTTGACCAATGCCGGCGCATGCCGGCGCTGGCTCGACCGCCCCGAGCCGGACTTGGACGAAGCGCGAGAAGCGGTTCGGCGCATCGCGCGAGACGCACAGCGCACGGCCGACGTAGTAGCGGGGCTGCGAGCTTTGTTTTGCAGCCCTGAGGCACGCAAACTTCCGCGACCTCTGGCTCGCTTGCTTGCTGAAGTACTCGACTCCATTGGACCAACGGCGGAGGACGCCGCTGTTTCCGTCCGCACCTGTTTCCCTGAAGACCTGCCGCCAGTCTGCGCTGACGCGGTGCAGATCCAACAGGTCTTGTCGAACTTGGTGCTCAATGGGATCGATGCCATGCGTGCGACCCACGGGCGCCCACGCGAGCTCGTCATCGCCGTTCGCGCCGTGGAAGGGGCAAAGGTACAAGTACAGGTGCGAGACTCGGGTCCTGGGTTGGCGGTGCCCGATGCGGAGCGAATGTTCCAGGCTTTTTACACGACTAAGCCCGGCGGAATGGGGATGGGGCTTTGGGTCAGCCGAGCGATCGTCCGCGATCACGGAGGCGAGCTACGCGCATACTCGAATCAAGATGCGCGCGGAGCCACGTTCGCCTTTACGCTACCGGTAGCGATTGGTGCAGAAAGCGCAGCACTCCTGAACGGCAAAGTCGACGCGCCCGGCTAATTTGCGTCTTTGCCTGTGCCGAAAATGGGTCGAAATCGGTAAGAACGCCGACGCTGGCCCTTCACCCCCCAACCGTGCGCCAGTGGCGATTCGAGCCACATGCTCGGTTCGCCCTGCTTTATGAACGGGTAAGTGGGCGTTTCGGCGTCGGTTTAGCGCGTGAAGCCGACGCAGAAGCGCGCATCATCCGCCGATTCAGGCGCTTAGACTGACGGCGCAGCGCCTTCGCTGGAGCGCTTCAGTAATTCATCCATCAAAGATTGGCGGGTTTGCGGACCGACGATGCCATCAATCTTGATCGATAGGCTGGCCTGAAACTCGCGCACGGCACGCTGAGTGTTCGGGCCATCCTTGCCGTCGGGGGCGCCCGCGTCGTGGCCCAGGCTGTTCAGCGCCTTTTGCACGCCGGCCATCGACTCGAGGTTGATGTAGCCGTATTTTTCGGAGTTGTGTTCGAAGTGGGGCATGGCCGTCCTCAGTGAGAGAGGGTGGTGTCGAAGGCGTCGAGAGCGGTCTTGACCGAGTCAATGTCCTTTCGTGCCTGGGTTTTCAAGTTGTCCCAAGCGTCACCGCTCGCGGTGTTGAGGCTCTCGAGATCGCGCTCGGCGGCGCTGCGGCGCTTGTCGTATTCGGCGGAAGCGGCCTGCGCGTTCAACTTGACTTTACCCGTTGCCTTGGCCGCACGTTCCTTCAGGTCGAGCGCCTTGCGGTCCGCGGCGGCCAGGTCTTTTTGCAGCGCTGCACGTGCCTCCGCACGCTCCGTCTCAGCCTTCGCCTTCGCGGCGCTGAGTTCGCGTTCTGCAGCTGCCTTCTTCTCATTCGCTTCACGCTCGGCATCTGCAACTTTCGTTGCCGCCTCTCGCTTGGCCTCGTCCAGCTTTGCTTGATCGGCACCGTTGTTACAAGCGAGCAGCCCCACACCAACCAAACAAGCCCACACTCCGCGCTTCATGTTCATGCGCGCCCCCTTACAAGTTGTGCGCCAAAGTTCGAAGTCCCAGCGGCCATCGATATTCCTAGTTTTGCAATGCTCCCCATCGCCTCCGGGGATCGCGGCGGGGCCGACCGCCACAGGTGATTGTCACGGGGACAATTCGCGACCGTTCCGTCGGCATGCCGGCTCGCGGTGGCGCGGCGCATCCCCACGCGGAGGTGTGCAACCCCGACGCCGATGTGGTACGCGGCAAAGATGCCTCAAGTGTCCGGCATTCGGAAATCCGGCGGGACGTGTCGCGTGCTCATTGTTGAAGATGACTTCGACACGGCTGAGCTGCTCTGCATCCTGGTGCAGGAAGCTGGGCACGAGTGCCAAGTCGCTCTGAATGCGCAAGAGGCCCGGGCCATCACCGAAGGCTTCAAGCCCGAGGTGGCTCTAGTCGACATCGGCCTGCCCGGCGAGGACGGGTACCGCCTGGTCCATACGTTGAAGGCCGACCCCTCGCTGGTTGGGTGCCGATTCGTCGCCCTCACCGGCTACCAGGTCACGGGAATGCCCGAACTCAGCCGCGACGCGGGCTTCGAGGCGCACCTCACCAAGCCCGTTTCTTCAGAGTTGGTACTCGCGATACTCGACGAATGTGCCGCGGACCTCGCGACCCCAACAGCGCAGCCTGGCACCTGATGCGACGGGTCTAGGCTAGATCAGCTCAACTGACCTCTTCGTCCCTGAGCGACGCCATGTTGATCACATACCGGAACCGGACGTCGCCGTTTTCTACGTCCTTGTGGGCGCGGTTCACTTCTTGGATGGGGATCACCTTGATATCAGGCTGAATGCCCTGCTCGGCGCAGAAGTCGAGCACCGCCGCTTTGATCATTACTCGCGAGTTAGCAACTTGCGTGCCTCGACTGCGCGCAAGAGCTGGCGTTCTCAAACGGGGCCCGTGTATCACTTCTCCACGCTGCATTCGCGCCACGCCGCGCTTGCGCAGGGCCGGTCTTATGGATCAGCCGGTCTCGTCACCTTCGATCGCCTGCAACACCAAAGCGATATCGATCGGCTTGACCAAGTGTCCATGGAAGCCTGCCGCGCGCGTGCGCTGGCGGTCACTCTCTTGCCCGTAGCCGGTCAATGCGATCAGTCTGAGCGACGGATTGGCGGCGGCGATGCGCGACGCGAGCTCGTAGCCATCCATGGCGGGCAATCCCAGGTCCAAGAGAGCCACGTCGGCGGCGAAGGATTCCAAGATCCGGAGTGCGCTCGGTCCGTCGAACGCTTCACGCGCGGTGTGGCCGGAGGCGCGTAGTGCGATCGACAACATCTCCGCGGCGTCTTGGTTGTCGTCCACGACCAGCACGTTGCGCCGGGCTGGTCTAGGCGCATTCGCTTTGGGTGCTGTGGCCGCGAGCGACGGGTGCTCAGCCCGGGACGGCGACACGAGCGGCAGTCGGACCGAAAAGACGCTGCCTTGGCCGGGCCCGGGACTCTCGGCGCTCACTCGACCACCGTGCAGGCTGATGACGCTCTTGACGATCGCCAAACCGAGCCCGAGGCCGCCACGCGCGCGATCGATCGGCTGCTTTTCTTGCACGAATAGGTCGAAGATCTGCTCCAGCATCTCGGGGCGGATCCCGATGCCGTCGTCGCTGACTTTCAGCACGACCTCACTCGAGTCGGGCTCCGCGGCAACGGTCACGTGGCCACCCGGATCGGTATATCGCGAAGAGTTGGTGAGCAGATTCGAGACCGCCTGCGTGAGCCGCGCCACATCACCCTCGATCAACAAGCCGTGACGCGGCACGAGCACGTGGACATACTGGTTCTTTTGCTCGAACAAGGGGCTCGCGGTCTCCAGCGCGCGCGAAACGATCTGTGCCAGCTCGACCTTCTCTTTGATTAGCTCGATCTTGCCGCGGCTGATGCGAGAAACATCGAGCAGGTCGTCGACCAAGCGCGTGAGGTGCTGCACTTGCCGCGCGATCACGCTCCGTTCACGCTCGGCGCCCATGACGCCCCGCAGATCCATCAAACTCAAGGCGGTCATGATCGGCGCGAGCGGATTCCTGAGCTCGTGGCCGAGCATCGCCAAGAAGTCGTCTTTGGCGCGGTTGGCATCTTCCGCCTCACGGCGCGCGGCGTCCAGCGCGCGCCGTGCCAGGACTCGGTCCGTCACTTCGAACGATACCGACATCACGCGATCGATTTCTCCACGCTCATTGCGCAAGGCAACGTAGGATACGTGAAAGAACGCTTCTTGTGGTCCGCCCTCGCGCTCCAACACCACTTCGAGCTCGTCCAGCGTCAGGGGTTCGCCTTCGAATGCGCGGTCGAGCGTGGCCTTCCCGATCGCGGCGGCCTCCGGGAAAATCTCGGAGTGCGCTCGACCGAGGATCTCGTCGCCCCGCCCGCGCGTGCGCAAGAAGGTGGGGTTCGCAAACTCCAGCCGCTGATCGCGGCTGTAGATGGCAATCGCCATCGGCGCCTGCGTGAACAAGAGCAGCATTCGATCATGCGCGGCCTCGAGTTCCCGGCGCATGGCCGTATTGCGGATGGCCACGCCCGCGCGCCGTCCGAGTTCCTGCGCGAAGGCGAGATCGGATTCGTCATACACGCGACCAGAGTCTGCGGTCGTCGATAGCGATAGCGCGCCGATGCACGAGCCGCCGGAAAGCAACGGGATCATGATCGTGGAGATCAAGCCTTCGTTGCGTAAGAGCGTTAGCTGCTCTGGGCTGCGTGCCGCCCGCTCGATGATGCGCGAGTCGAGGTGCGGATAGAAGTGCACTTTTCCGTCACGGATGACGCGGGCAATCGAGCTCTCGTCCCCGACGGATGCGGGATTCGCTTCGGCGCGAAGCCGCGCCATCTCCACCTTCGTCGCATCCTGGTGCTGCGTTGCCACGCGCCGAATCCGCCGGCCTTCCACCAGGTCGACGGCGCACCAGTCGGCCACGTCGGGCACCAGCAAGCGTGCCACTCGACGCAGCGCTTCGTCCAAGCTGACGGGTTCGACCAGGAATTCACCGGCTTGCGCCAGGAGCTGCAAGCGATGATTCGACCGGCGCTCGGATTCGAGCAGCTGCCGCTCCGTCTCGAGTAGCCGCGCGCGATCCAGCGCTTGTGCGCAATGCAAGGCCAGTGCTTCGTAAATCGCACGGCTCTCCGCGTCGTAAGCGTGACCGACCGGGTGCGAAAACATCAGCACACCGCCGATCCGGCCATTCATGGGTAAGGCCATGGCGGCAAACGCCGCGAGACGCCCCGACTCTTGCGCTTGCGCGACCAACTGCGGCGCGACGCGCACGTAGTCCAGCAGCGTTTCGACCCAAACTGACTGCGCCGTGCGGAGCACGTGCACCGCAGGCATGTGCTCCGCATCGGGCGCGATTTCGCGATAGTGTTGGATATATTCTGCCGGGATATTCCAAGAACCTGCCAAATACAGCGATTTGTCTTCACGCGCTAGCCAGAGGGCGGCTGAGCGGCCCTCCATCAGCTCGGTGCCCAAGCGACACGCGGCGCTCACCACTTCATCCGAGGTGGACGCACGCGACAGTGCGGCCGTCACCTCTTGCAGCTTGCTCACGCGGATGCGGGCGCGGCGCTCGGATTCGAACAGGCGCGCGTTGTCGATGGCGGCGGATGCATAGTTGGCCAACTGCGAGACGAACCACACGTCGGATTCGTCGAAGTTTTGCTCGCACACCAGCAGCGATAGCGCACCGATCGGCCGACCGCGGGCGAACATCGGCGCAATCACTGCGGAGCGCATGCGCAGGGCGCGGATGACCCGCAAATCTTCTTCATCACGCGCGACTGCGGCCGCGAACGCATCGCCGATGTCGCGCAGCAACAGCGGGTGTCGCTCGCTGAGTGCGCGGGCCACTCCCACCGGCTCCTTCGCGCGCAAGGAATACCTTCGCTTCAACGCCTGCGCAATTTCGGCCCCACCCGCGAGGTGGTGCCCGATGGCCACGCGTTCGAAGGTCTCGCCATCATCAGCAACGATGTCGACGAAACACCAGTCCGCGAACGTCGGCACCGCGAGCTGCGCGAGACTGGCGATGGTGGCTTCGTAATCGAGCGAAAGCGCTAGAATGCGCGCAGACTCGGTAAGGAATTGTTCCGCAGCGATCCTGCGTTCTGCAAGCATTGGACGGCCCGCAGTGTACTTCGCTTTCCGTATCCCAACGAGTTAGACAGCCGGAGTGGGCGAAAAATTTCGGAAAATGACGCAGCGCGCTCAGCGAGGCGTTGGCAAGTGCGGAACGATGAGCGGCAGTGGCAAGCCGGGGGAGATACCGCAGTTGATGCCCGACATCGTGCGCAACATCTCTTCTCGCAAGATCGGCCAGCGACAGGCCAAACGCATCAACACATTCCGCGCGGGGGCCAGCGCTTGCAGGTCGGACTGGAACAATGGCGTGAGCCAACGCGACGCGAACTGATAAAAGTCGATGTGGGCCCGGCGGGTGCGCGAATAGCGCTCGAGCGCGACCGGCAGCGGCACTTCTTGGCTGAGCGCGCCGCACAGCGCGCGCGCGTCCATCAAAGCCAAGTTCGTGCCTTGTCCGAGCTGGGGGCTCATGGCGTGCGCGGCGTCCCCGACGAACACTTGGCGCTGGGTATGCCAGGGTGACATCACCACGTCGTGATAGCCCGCGCTCAGCACTTGTTCGACGCTATCGATCTGGTCGAGCACGAACGCGGCGTCCGGCTCATAGCGCAGGATTTGCGCTTTCCACGGGGCAAACCCGGCTCGCCGGAAATCGTCGATGCGATCCATGCGGATACTCCAGAATAGGCTCACTTGGTGCTCGTCTGGGCCGTTCCCGAGCGGGCCCAAACCGGTCGGGAGTAAGCCGAGCATGTGGCGCGTGCCGTTCGTGATCTGACGCAGCCGCTGACGATAGAAGTGCTGCGGATCGCGAGCGACGAACCAGAGCGCACCCCAGGGGTACGGCCGTTCGCGGCGCAACAGGCCGCTCGCGTGACGTAAGTCCGAGCGCGCGCCGTTGGCGATCACCACTAGGTCGTGTTCTGCGATCGTTCGCCCCCCGGAATCGAGCACTTCGGCTTTGCGCGGCCGTTCGCGCACGCTGCCGACGCGGGTTCCACAGCGGAGTGTCGTGCCTGCTTCCGTGACGAGCTCATGCAAGATTTGAAACAAGGCGCCGCGGTGCATGCCCAGGCCGAACAAGCCGGGCTGCAGCTCTGCATAGTCGAGGCGGAAGACGTCTTTGCCGTCGGGCGTGACGCAGTGCAATGCCTCGAGGCGCGCCCCCCGCTCGATCACGCGCCCGAGGACGCCCAGCTCCGCGAGCACGGACAGCCCGGTCGGCTGCAGGATGATGCCCGCGCCGACCGCCGCTGGTTCATCGAATTCTTCGTACACCGTGACGCGATGCCCGGCTCGCCTCAAGAGCGCCGCGGTCGCGGCGCCTGCAAAACCGCAGCCGACGATGCCGATGTCCAACGCGCGCATCCGACTCGGGTCGGCTCAGCGCATCGTGACCAGCTCTTCGGAACCGGTCGGGTGAATCGCCACGGTGCGGTCGAAGTCAGCCTTCGTTGCACGCATTTTCACCGCCACCGCGAAGCCTTGAATCATTTCATCCGCGCCCCGGCCAATCACGTGCACGCCGACCACGCGCTCATCCGGCCCGGCGCACACGAGCTTCATGTGCGTGAGCGCTTTGTGCTCGGTCACGGAGTAGAACATGTTGGTGAAGCGCGTGCTGTAGATCTTCACGGCGTCGCCATGCTGCGCACGCGCGTCCGCCTCGCTCAAGCCGACGCTGCCGATCGGCGGATGGCTGAATACGACGCTGGGGATGTCTTGGTAATCCAACTTTGCTTGCGATTTTCCGCCGAATAAGCGATCCGACAAGCGACGCCCGGCGGCGATCGCGACCGGGGTTAGGGTGGCGCGCCCGGTGACGTCACCAATGGCGTAGACGCCCGGTGTGGTGGTGTTCTGCCACTCATCGACCACGATGTGGCCGTCCGGGTCTGAGCGCACGGAAGCAGTTTCGAGCCCGAGCCCCGTCGTGTTCGCGTGCCGCCCGATCGTCCAAAATAGTGCCTCCACCGGGGGCAACGTTTGGCCACCCTCGAGGGTAACGACGCGCTGGCCACTCGCATCTTTGGCCACGCTCGTGACGGTCGAACTCAGACGTACGTGAACGCCGCTCTGCTCCAGCGCTTCACGCAGGGCGTCGCCGAGCATGGCGTCGAAGCCGCGCAGCGGCCGATCGTTGCGCATGGCAATCGTCACGTCGCAGCCGAGGCCGCGCAGCACGCCCGCCAGCTCCACCGCGATGTACCCCGCGCCCACGATCAGGGCACTTCGCGGGAGCTCGGTGAGCGCGAAAAAACCGTCCGAGCTCTCTCCGAGTTCCGCCCCCGGAATTTCCGGAAGGGTGGCCGTGCTGCCGGTAGCGATCAGCACGTGTTTGGCGTTGAGCACACGCTGGCCGACCTGCACCTGATTGCTGCTCGTCAGCGAACCGCGACCGCGGATTACCTCGACCTTGTCTTTGGCGAGGCTCTTTTCGTAGTGGCCGCGCATGCGCTCGATGTACGCCTCACGCCGACTGCGCAAGCCTGCGAAATCATGCCCCCGCAGCTCGACGTCGAAGCCGTAACCGGCGGCGCTGCGCAGCGCGTCGGCCACTTCGGCCGCGTTCCACATCACTTTTTTGGGCACGCAGCCCACGTTCACGCAGGTGCCGCCGAGCGCGCCGGCCTCGATCAACGCAACCCGGGCGCCGTATTCGGCCGCACGCCGCGCCGACGCGAGGCCGCCGCTGCCACCCCCAATCACGACATAATCGAAGCTGTCCATCTGGTTCATGGTCATCGGGCTTCGCGCCCGGTTTTGCAAGTGTAGACCGCTCAAACCTTTGTCGCCGCCTCGCCGATGGTAGTAAATGCGCGTGTGTTTCGCGCGAACCCGAATAGCCTTAAACCCATGGGGATTTCGTGCCTGGTGCTGGGCCTGTTGCTGTCTGGCTGCGCGTTTCGCCGGGAAGTCGCCCCGCTCGAGCGCCTGCGAACGCGAATCGAGGACCAGACCGGCAGCAAAGCCAGCGTGAACGTGCGCTCTGCCTACGGCTCGACGACGGTGACCATCCGCTTCGCGCAACTCCCGGCGGGTGACTCCAAGTTGCTGCAGCAGCAAGTCGAGGCGCTGACCCGAATCGAGTTCCCCAAAACCGACTACGTCGTGGTGTTGACCAATCCATGAGCACGGGCCCGCTCCGGATCGCGGTGGTTGGCGTGGGCAGCGTGGGCTCTTCCCATGCTCGTGCGCTCCTCGAGGGCAAAGTGCAGCGAGCCACGCTCTGCGCCGTGTGCGATTCCAGCGCCGAGGCGCTGTCCCGCTTCCCGAGCGTGCCGGGCTTCACGACGCAACGCGCCCTGCTCGAGAGCGGCGTCGCAGACGCCGTGCTGATCGCGACGCCCCACTACGAGCACACGCCGCTCGCGATCGAAGCGCTAGCGGCCGGCCTGCACGTCTTGGTCGAAAAACCGCTGGCCGTGCACAAGGCCGACGCGCTGCTCATGCTGGCCGCCTACGAGCGGCGCCCCCATTCGAACCAACGCTTCGGGGAAATGCTGGTGCTGCGCACCGATCCGCGCTTCCTTCGACTGCGCGAGTTGCTGACGAACGGCGAACTCGGCACCGTACGCCGCATTCACTGGTTGATCACCGACTGCTTTCGCACCGACGCCTACTATCGGAGCAGCCGCTGGCGCGCCACCTGGCGTGGTGAAGGCGGCGGTGTGCTGCTCAACCAATGCCCGCACAGCTTGGACCTGTGGCAATGGCTCTTCGGGATGCCCGCGCGCGTGCACGCCTTTTGCGGCTTCGGCCGCATGCACGAGATCGGCGTTGAGGACCAAGTGACGGCCTACCTGGAGTATGACTCCGGCACGAACGGCGTGTTCGTCGCGTCCACCGGCGAAGCTCCCGGCACCCAGCAGCTGGAAGTGGTCGGCGATCTGGGGCGAGTCGTGGTCGACGTGAACGGCCTGAAAGTGACGCGCAACGCCATCTCTACCCTCGATCTGCTGCGCAATGGCCCCGTGCGCACCCCAAAACTCAGCGCACTGACCGAAGACATCCCGCTCGTACACGGCCCGAACCCACTCACGGGGATGATTCGAAACTTCGTGGCAGCAATCCTCGAGGGTGAAGCGTTGGTGGCCCCTGCCAATGAGGGTATTTTCAGCGTGGAGCTGGCCAATGCCATGATTTATTCGGGAATTACCAAGCAAACGGTCGAACTCCCACTCGACCCTGCATTGTACGCGGCGGAACTCGCCCGGCTGATCCAGAGCGAAAACCCTTAAACCACTGGCCCGCAAGCCGTTCATGAGCGTGACGCCCCGGAGCGCATGCCATGAACAGCCCGCTGGAAGTGACCCCCTCGCGCCCACGCGATCCCGCTCCCCGCGTGCGGCGTGACGCTCGACTCGACTTTGCCGCCGACGAAAGCGACAGCGGCGTGTTCAAGCTGTTCGAGTCCGCCGTGCTGGTCGTGGTCAGCTCACGCGACCCGCTGCGCACCGCGTTCTCCGAGCTAGAGACCGCCGGCTTTTCCCTGGTCTTCGTCTCCGAGCCCACGCAAGTCGAACAGCTCGCGTTCCTGCCGCGCTTCGCGCTGATCGAGACCGCGGTGCCCGGCGCACTCGACCTGCTGCGCCGAATCAACGCCCCCGAACAGGTGATGCAGGTGCTCGCGTTGCTGGCACCTACCGAAGCCGAAGGCCCCGCGCTGAGCGCTGGCGCCGCCCTCACCCTGCGCACCCCGGCCGCCCCCGATAGCCTGCTGCTCTGCATGCAGCGCTTCCGCACCCAAGACGAACTACTCCGCCAACCGCGCCACGTCTTCGACCAAGAGCGCGGCAGCGTACCCGCCACCATACTCGAGTCCGTATTGGCGACCGTGGGGCACGAGATCCAAAACCCATTGGCCGCCGCCCTGGCCAGCGTGGAATGCCTCCGCGAACCTGAAGTCGCGCGCCGCTTGGCTGCCGACGAACGCGTCGCCGCCGTGGACGACGTAGCCATCGCCCTGCGCCGCATCCGCGACGTAATGAGCGCAGTCACGTCCTTGGTGCGCGGCACCGCCCCCGAACTTTCTGCGCTTTCCCTCTGGGAATGCGCAGAGCAAGCCGTCGGCGCCCTGCGCTCACCAAACGTGCGCATCGAACTCGCGGGCGACCAACACGTGACCGGCTACGCCAACGCCGCCCTGCTCGAACAAGTGATCGTCAACCTGCTCCAGAACGCAGTGGACGCCACACGCGACACCCCGAACGCGCAAATCCTAGTCCGTGTGTATCGCGCCGCCCTCGAAGCCCGCATCTCCATTCGCGACAACGGCCCCGGCGTCCCCACGCTTCTCCGCCAACGCATCTTCGATCCCTTCTTCTCGACCAAGGGCGAACGCGGCACCGGCCTCGGCCTCGTACTCGTGCATCACGCTGTCGGCCGCATGGGCGGCGCCGTCACGCTCGGCCCGACGCAAACGGGCGCCGTGTTCCGCGTGCGCCTCCGCGGTGCCTAACGTGGTTTGTTTTGTCTACCCAGCAGCAACCGTTCGGTAGCGTGGGGCGGGCTCGAGCACACCTCGTCGAGCCGATCGATATCTTTCTGGCGGTACGAGCAATCGACGGTTGACCTTCGCTCGGTCTCCGGGACACCCTTCTAACCGCGGGGTTGCACTCGCTTGGCCTCTCCTTGCGTACGCGATGCAGCGAGTTGGCTACGTCATGCGTGACCGCGATCGCGCGGATGTGGAGCCCCCACACAATTCGACAACTACGAATCTCGGCCCGGACCGGCAATGTCCGCCCACAAAGCACGAGCCAAGTGGATGAGTAGATCGCCTATTCTCATCTTCCATAGAGGGCTACTCGACGAGCCGTTACCTGCCTTGAGTCGTCCGCTACCCACTCGGCGGAACAAAGACAGAAAAAGTCGCTCGAACTCAGCGCGATTCTGAATTTGGCATGGCTAGTTAAACGGCAGCAATCCCCGCAAACAACGGGAGTTGCGCACGAATGCCCCACTCGCTGGCACGCTGAGCCGTTTGTCTAACTTTGAAAAGCTGACATGGTGTTGCGCATGACACCCACGACGCTCGAATCAATGCGACCGTCGGCATTTGGGGCTCACGCGCCAACGCGCGCGCATTGAACCGTGCTGCGCCGAGCCCGAGCGAGCCTCGACTAGCTGACGGGCACCCTCTGTTTGCGGACGGTGGCGAAGTTGGCTTTCTACTAAGTCGGGTCGATTGGGCCAGCACGCCACTTGGTAGCATCACGACCTGGTCGCCCGCGCTGCGAACCATGGTGGGCATGGTGCTGCAGAACCGCTCTCCGCTCGTGCTCTGGTGGGGCCCGGAGCTGGTGCAGATCTATAACGACGCATTCAGGCCGATTTCCGCCAACAAACATCCTCGAACGTTGGGGCAGGTAGCGGCGGAGTGCTGGTCAGAGATCTGGGGCGTGATTGGACCCATGATCGAGGCTCCCCTGCGCGGTCACCCCGCGACCGGGAGCGACGACCTCATGCTGCTTGTCAATCGCAAAGGGTTTCTCGAAGAGACACACTTCAAGGTCACTTGCAGCCCCGTGCCAGACGAATCGTTGTTGGGCTCGAGTATTGGCGGAGTGCTCGGCATGGTCGTAGAGATCACCGAGGAGGTTTACGCAGCGAGGCAGCGGGCCACGCTCCGCGACCTCACGCGCCAAACCGGCGATGCCGCGACGGGCGCAATGGCCTGCGAGCACGCTGCGCGTATCCTCGGCGGCAACGACCGCGACGTTCCGTGTTCGCTCTTGTATTTGCTCGACACCACCGGCGATCGCGCCGACCTCGCTGGGTCGTCGGGGTTCGGGGAGGCTTTCCGTGACGGATCTTTGCCAGAGACCATTACCCTTTCTGACGGTTCCGCAGCGGCCTGGCCGTTGGACCGCGCGATGCGCCAAGGCATCCGGAGCGCGCTCGAAACGCGTGCTCCGAACGTAGTTTCCGGTGTCGCCTGGATAGGCCTGCCGCGCGGCGCCTGGACCCAACTCCCCGACCAGGTGGTGGTTCTACCCCTGTTCTCCCCGGAGCAGCCCCAAGCGTACGGGGTGATGGTCGTGGCCGTGAATCCCCATCGAGAGCTCGATAGTCAGTACCGGAGGTTCTTGGATCTGGCGTCCGAACAAGTTGCCACGGCAATCCGCAACGCGCGCGCCTATCAACAGGAGCGGCAGCGAGCCAAGAGGTTGGCAGAGGTCGATCGGGCGAAGACCACGTTCTTCAGCAACGTCAGCCACGAGTTTCGGACCCCGCTCACGTTGCTACTCGGCCCGCTGGAGGACATGCGTGCGGAGTCCGCGATTGGGAGCGCGCAGTGTGCGCGGATCGACGTGATTCATCGAAACGCGCTCCGGCTATTGAGACTAGTGAATGCTCTGCTCGATTTTTCGCGCATGGAGGCGGGTCGGGTCGAGGCCCACTATCAGGCGACCGATCTGGCGGTGCTGACGGCCGACTTGGCGACCAGCTTCCGGGCCACGATTGCGCGCGCCGGCCTCGACCTGAACGTCGACTGCCCCCCCCTCGCCGATGCGGTCTACGTCGATCGAGACATGTGGGAAAAGATCGTGCTGAATTTGCTGTCCAACGCTTTCAAGTTCACGTTCGCGGGCTCGATCAGCGTGGGGTTGCGGGCTGAAAGCGAGAGCGTTGCGCTGGAGGTCACGGACACCGGAATCGGTATCGCGGAGCAGGACCTGCCTCGGCTATTCGAACGCTTTCATCGAGTCGAAGGGGTGCGCTCACGAAGTCATGAAGGGTCCGGCATTGGCCTCGCTTTCGTGCGCGAACTTGCGCGGATGCACCGGGGAGAGGTTCTCGTCACCAGCGCGGTCGGAAGGGGAACCACCTTCACGGTTCGCATCCCCATCGGTTCGGCCCACTTGCCCCAGGAACGGCTGGTCTCGCCGGAGGCCCTTGCGAGTGCCGGGACGAGCTTCCCCTACTTCGTGGAGGAGGCGCGCAGTTGGGACACCGTGCGGCGCTCTTCCCGCCCGAGCCGCCCTCCCGAAGTGCCTGGAGAGGTCACTACCCACCTGAGGGAACGCTTGCTGTTCGCGGACGACAACGCCGATATGCGCGAATACGTGGCGCGTCTTTTGAGTAAGCGGTGGCGCGTCGAGACCGTCGAGAACGGCATTGCCGCGCTCGAAGCCATTGGCCGCGAGCGCCCCGCGCTGGTCCTCGCGGATGTGATGATGCCGCACCTGGATGGCTTCGGGCTGCTGCGTTCACTTCGGGCGGCGGCCCCGACCCAGAATTTGCCAGTAATCCTGCTGTCCGCGCGTGCGGGCGAAGAAGCGACGTTACAGGCGCTGCAGGCCGGAGCGAATGATTACCTGACCAAGCCGTTCTCGGCGGGGGACTTGTTGGCCCGTGTCTCGTCGCAGCTGAAGATCGCCGCTCTGCGCGATCAAGTGGAGCACGAGCGAGAAGCGGCGAGACACTTGATCGAGGGGCTCTTCAACGCGGCACCCGCCGCAATCGCGCAGTTCCGGGGGAGCGACCTGGTCGTCGTGTTCGCCAACCCGCGCTGTCTCGATCTCTGGCAGCGCGCGAAGGCAAGTGACGTCGTGGGCAAATCACTGCACGTTGCAGTGCCCGAGCTGCGCGGTCGGGGCCTCGACGAGACGCTGCATCAGGTGATGGCCACGGGCCAGCCGGTAGCCGGCAACGATCTACCAGCGACCTTGCAACGTGATGGCGTCGATATTCAGGTACGGCTCAATTACGTCTACGTACCGACGCGAGATCTGGCCGGCACCGTGGACGGGGTTTCGATGTTTGCGTTCGACGTGACTCGAGAATTCGAAGCGCGGGGCCGGGCCGAGCTCGGAGATAGGGTCGGGCAGGCGCTGGTGACGCAGCAGAGCCTCCCCGAGCAGCTGCACGCCTGCTGCCAAGCCCTGGTCACCATGGGCGCGGCGTTCGCCCGGATTTGGACCTACGACGCCACGCGTGACCTGCTCGAGCTGCGCGCGAGCGCGGGCCTCTACGAACACACCACGGGGCCCCAATCGCGCGTACCCCTTGGCTCATTGAAAGCCGGGCAAATCGCCAAAAAGCGCGAGGCCATCGTGATCCAGAATGTAATCGGGCATCCACAGGTCGAAGACCAACGATGGGCAACGCGCGAGGGCCTCGTGTCTTTCGCAGGCTACCCGTTGATCGTGGGTCAACGGCTCGTCGGGGTGGTCGCGGTCTATACCAAAGTAAGTCTTTCGGACGGAATGAACGGGGCAATCGCCACGATCGCGGGTCAGCTTGCCAGCGCCGTCGATCGCGACGCGAGCGAACGCTTCCGTGAGCTCTTCATTGGCATCCTCGGGCACGATCTACGCAATCCCCTCAACGCCGTGCTGATGGCGCAGCATCTGCTGCTGGAGTCTGCGTCGGCGGCGGAAAAGGGTCTACTCCTACGGCTCGGCGGTAGCGCCAGGCGGATGGAACGTATGATCACGCAGCTGCTCGATTTCACACGCGCGCGATCGGGCGGTGGCATCGCTCTCTTGAGGGAGCCGTCCGATTTGGGAGCGATTTGCGGTCAAGCAATCGACGAGCTGAGGACGGCAAATCCCAAGCGTCCCATCCAGATGACTTTGGTTGGCGATGCACACGGCCTTTGGGACACGGATCGCATGGCTCAGGTCTTCTCGAACCTGATCGCGAACGCGGTCACTTACGGTAGCCAGGGGACTGCGATCGAAATCAGTCTCTCGGGCGGCCCGTCGGAAGTCGTTTGCGTGGTGCGCAACTTCGGTCCGCCGATCCCGATTGATCTGCTTCCGTACCTCTTTGACCCATTCCGGCGTGCTCGACACGCCAAGGCCGCCGCGGCGCAAGGCCTCGGTCTTGGGCTGTTCATCTGCCAACAGGTCGTCGCTGCCCACGGCGGAACCACGGTTGTCGAATCGACCGAGTCTCGAGGCACGGCCTTTACGGTAACGATGCCTAAACTGCCGGCGTCGATATGATGGCCGTCGTTCCATGCGGGGGGGTCGTGGTCGTGGTCGAAGACGACGAGGACACGCGCGAATTGCTGAAAACCGTCTTGCAGCGGCGGGGCTATCGAGTCGTGACGGCCGCCGACGGGCTCGACGGGCTCGATCTATTGCGCGCAACTGACGCGATCTGCTTCGTCCTGCTCGACCTATTCATGCCCCGCATGGACGGCTTCGGACTTCTGCGTGCGATCATCGACGACCCGCGACTGGCCGAGGTGCCTATCTGTCTATCGACCTCCGCGCCCGACGCCGCTCCGGTGGGGATGGCCTGTTTGGCCAAGCCCACCGACCTGGCCCTACTTTTTGCAATGATTGACTCACATTGCGCGGCGAACGTCGCCGTGCCGGTGAGCTGAGCGGTATGCCGTTCGCGGCCCGAAAGTTGACGTGGACATGACCCCAGAAGAGTTGAACGACGGCCACCGCACCACCTCGGATGTTCCGCTGGACGAAGCCCAAGCGGCGGCGGCTCGGTTTCCGATCGTCGGCATCGGCGCTTCTGCCGGCGGCTTGGCCGCTTTCGAGGCCTTCTTTTCCGGGATGCCCACGGATGCGGACAGCGGCCTAGCATTCGTCTTGGTGCAGCACTTGGCGCCGGACCACAAGAGCATCCTCGTCGAACTGGTCAAGAGATACACGCGTATGGAAGTTTTCGAAGTCGAAGACGGGATGCGCGTGCAGCCGAATTGCGCGTACATCATTCCCCCCAATCGCGACATGGCGTTGCTCAACGGTACGTTGCATCTGCTCGAGGCCGTCGCACAACGCGGTCAGCGGCTGTCGATCGACTTTTTCTTCCGCTCCCTGGCCCAGGATCAACGTGAACGCGCCATGTGCGTCGTGCTGTCCGGTTCAGGTAGCGACGGCACACAGGGCGTGCGCGCCATCAAGGCCGAGGGAGGCATGGCAATGGCGCAGAATCCCGAGTCGACCGAGTACGATGGTATGCCGCGCAGCGCGATTGGCACCGGACTAATCGACTACACGTTGCCGCCCGCCGAGATGCCTGCGCAGCTGATCGCCTACGCGGACCGGGCGCTGGGAAAGCTGCCTTTTCGTGAGTCGCAGGCCGCAACCAAGACCGGGGACGTACTCAAGAAGATTTTCGTGTTGCTCCGCGCGCACACCGGTCACGATTTTTCACAGTACAAACAAAACACGGTCGCGCGGCGTGTCGAGCGCCGCATGGCGGTGCATCAGCTCGAGCAAATAGATCAGTATCTGCGATACATGCGGGAAACGCCGAAGGAGGTCGACGCGCTCTTTCGAGATCTGTTGATTGGCGTGACCCATTTTTTTCGCGACAAGGAGGCATTCGAGGCGTTGCAGCAGCAGCTCGGACTGGTGCTGGCGGCCAAACCGGCAGACTCTCCACTGCGAGTTTGGACAACAGGCTGTTCGACCGGAGAGGAAGCCTACTCGCTCGCAATCGTGCTGCGAGAGCAGATGGATGCCCTCAAGAAGACCTTCAAGGTTCAGGTGTTCGCAACCGACATCGACGCCCGATCGATCGATACCGCTCGTGCGGGAGTCTACCCAGCGAGCATCGCGGCTGACGTTTCCGCCGAGCGGTTGGCGCGCTTTTTCTCGGCGGAGGATGGCAACTATCGCATTCACAAAAATATTCGCGATCTTTTGATTTTCTCCGAACACGATGTGATCAAAGACCCGCCTTTTTCCAACCTCGATCTGGTCAGTTGCCGCAATCTGTTGATCTACCTCGGACCTGAGCTGCAGCGCAGGCTGATCCCGATCTTTCACTACGCGCTCAATCCGAACGGCCTGCTCCTCCTTGGCTCGTCCGAAACGGTGGGTGATTTTTCCAATTTGTTCGCGCCGGTCGATCGCAAGGCCAAACTCTATCTGTGGCAGGCGGATGGCGAGGCCTCCAAGCACGCATCGTTCGATAGCTTCTTGCCGCGGTCGAGCGCGGCATCGGCTCGGTCCCGGCATGCGCGTTCGTCGACGATTACCGGCAGGACCCCCCTGCGCGCACTAACCGAGCGCATGCTGCTATCGCGCGCTCCGGTCGGCGCGCTCGTGAACGAGCAGGGGGATTTACTCTATCTCCACGGACAGACCGGCAAGTTTCTCGAGCCGGCCCCGGGCGAGCCCGTGATGAGCATCATCAAGATGGCGCGTCAGGGCTTACGCCAAGAGCTGACCAGCGCTCTTCGGCGAGCGGCCGCGCAAAATGAGCGGATCCTCTGTCCGAACGTCCGGGTCAAGACCAATGGCGACTTCACGACTATAAACCTCAGTGTAGAACAGGTCATTCTGGACCCAGCGAGCGCGGACGCCCCACGCTTGTTTCTCGTGGCGTTCGAAGAGGTCACCAACGCCGACCAGATCCACATCCCCGCGAAAGTCGGCGACGCAACGACGGAGCCGCCCAGCGATGCAGAGCGAGAAATCGCCCGGCTCACGCGCGAGCTGCACGCCAAAGACGAGCACCTACTGACGACGCAGGAGCAGATGCAAACGGCGAACGAAGAGCTCCGATCTTCCAACGAGGAACTACAGTCTACCAACGAGGAACTGCAGTCCACCAACGAAGAGCTCGAGACGTCCAAAGAGGAGCTACAGTCGGTCAACGAGGAACTAGCCACGGTGAATTCGGAACTTCACGCTAAGGTTACCGATCTCTCGCGCGCCAACAACGACATGAACAATCTGCTGGCGGGCACTGGTGTCGGCACGGTGTTCGTGGACCATCAGCTATGCATTCAGCGATTTACACCGGCGGTCACGCAGTTGATCAACCTGATTCGCAGCGATATCGGGCGCCCGCTCGGCCACATCGTCAACAATCTTCAGGGTTATGACCGGCTGGTCTCGGACATTCAAGACGTGCTCGACACCCTCACACCGAAGGAGGTCGAAGTTCAGACGCATGCCGGCGCTTGGCACCTGTTGCGCATTCGGCCCTATCGCACGCTGGAAAACGTGATCGAAGGGGCCGTGATCACTTTCATGGAAGTGACCGAGCAGAAACGTGCGCAAGCGGTGCTGCTCGAGCACGAGTCCTTGCGCCGGATGGCGGCGGTGATGCGCGATGCGGGCGATGCAATCACCGTGCAGGGGCTGGATGGCCGAATCCTCGCCTGGAATCAAACGGCGGTGAAGCGCTACGGCTATTCCGAAACCGAGGCGCTGAGCATGAACATTCACGGCCTCTTCCCGGAGGACCAGCGCCAAGCGGCCCTCGCGGTGATCGCGCGCTTGATTCAAGCCGAAGTGCTCGAGCCGTATCACACGCAGCGCTTGACGAAAGACCGTAAAATCCTGGCGATTTCCCTGACCGCCACCGCTCTTCTGAATGAGTCGGGCCAAGTCTATGCCGTCTTCACTACCGAGCGGGAAGCAAAAGGAGTTGCAGATGGCTGACGAGCGTGCCGGACCAAAAGTCCAAGAGGAGTCCGGGACGTTCCCGGCCGCGGAGGCGGAAAGCGCCCGCGCTTTGCGACGAAGGGCGCTAGAGGAAGCGCGGGATCGGCACACACCCATCCCGGAAGACCTCAACGGCTGGGCCGTGGAAGACGCGCGGAGCTTGTTGCACGACCTGCGGGTGCACCGCATCGAACTCGAGCTACAGAACGAAGAGCTGCGCGCGTCACAAGAGCAGTTGGAACTGGCACGCGCGCGCTATTTCGATCTCTATGACCTTGCTCCGGTCGGCTACCTGACGATTGGTGAAAATGGCATCGTATTGGAGGCGAATCTGACCGCCGCGGGTCTACTCGACGCGGCGAGGAGTGCGGTCGTCACGCAGCCGTGGACACGCTTCGTCTTCCCCGCCGATCAAGACATCTACCTAAGGCACCGTCGAGAGCTGTTTTCGAGTGGCGCGCCGCACGGTTGTGAGCTGCGGCTGGTCAAGGCGAATGGCGAAGCCTTTTGGGTGCGTCTCGACGCACGGGTTGCAGAGGGTGCCGACCGAACGCGAGTTTGTCGCACGGTGCTGAGCGACATCAGTGAACGCAAACGCGCAGACGAAACGCTGCGCATCAGCGAAGCGCGGCACCGCACGTTGTTCCAAAACTCCCCTGACGCGCTTCTGACTTTGGCGCCGCCCATTTGGACTTTCACCTCTTGCAACGCCGCCAGCATCTCGATGTTTGGTGCGCGTGATGAAAAAGACTTGTTGTCGCGTTCGTTCGCAGACTATTCGCGTGAACGACAGCCCGACGACCGTCGCTCGCTGGAAAGCGCGAGCGCGTTGTTCGCGGCCGCCTTGCGCGATGGCTCGGCTTCTTTCGAATGGACTTTCCAGCGCGGCGCGGCCGAAGAATTTGCGGCCACGGTCACGGCGGCGCGCATGGATGCCGGCGTTACACCATTTTTGCAGATTACCGTGCGCGATCAGACTGAAGCGCGCAAGCAGCACGCGGCCGCGGCGCAAACGGAGAGGCTGGCGAGCATGGGGCTTTTGGCGGCCAGCATGGGCCACGAAATCAACAACCCGCTGGCATACCTGATTTCCAACGCGGAAGACCTGGCGCAACTTCTTCCTAAGTTTGCGGCGGTGAGCACGCGCTGCGCAGCCGGCCTACACGGCGCGGTGGGTGACGAGGCGTTCACCGCGATCGTGGGTGAAGACGCCGCATTGTTGGAACCTGCCGGGTGGCAGGGAGCCATCGACCGCGCTCGCGACGCCCTCGACGGCGCGCGCCGGATCACGCGCATCTCGCAGGCGCTGAGCACGTTTGCCCGCGTGGAGGTGTCCGATCTTTGCGAAGTCGACCTCCAGCACGCAATCGAAAACGCAGTGGTCATGACCTCGAACGAGATCCGTTTTCGGGCGAGGTTGGACCTGGAGTTCACGCCGATTCCGCCGGTTTGGGCTTCCGAGGGCAAGCTGTCGCAGGTGTTCTTGAATTTGCTAATCAATGCGTCGCATGCGGTGGACGACCGCGAAACCCGCATCATCACCGTTCGCACCTGGTCCGAAAATGGCTATGTCTGCGCCGCGGTGGAGGATACGGGTGCAGGCATCACGTCCGCGAACTTGGCCCGCATCTTCGAGCCGTTCTTCAGCACCAAGCGCGCCGGCGCGGGCTCGGGGCTCGGCCTCTCGATCTGTCGCAATATCGTGACGGAGTTCGGCGGCGACATCGAGGTCCAGTCGGCCCTGAACGAGGGCACACGCTTCGTCGTTCGTTTGCCGGCTTGGCTCGACGCTACTACTGCACTTCGGTCGACACCGTCGCCTGCCGATGCCGTGGAGCAGGAAATGCTACACGGTCGAATTTTGATCATCGACGACGAAGCGCCATTGCGAGTAGTGATGCGGCGCTTGCTCGTCGCCCATGAGGTCGTGAGCGCCGCGTCGGGCCAAGCGGCGCTTTCGATCCTCGAGCATGATCGAGCATTCGATCTGATTCTCTGCGATCTGATGATGCCGGGCGTCACCGGTATGGACGTGCATCACTGGCTGCTCGAGCACGACTCGGTGCTCGCGGCGCGGGTGGTGTTCATCACCGGCGGCGCATTCGGGCCCGCCGCCGCCGAATATTTGAATGACTCCACCAACCTCAAGCTCCAGAAGCCCTTCGGCAACGACGAGTTCACGAACATGGTGTCAGGGAGAATACGGGCGGCGAAGAGTGAACCTCCGACCCGCCTCGAAAATCCCGTGAGCAAACGAGGGGAACGCTCATGAGTGAGACGAAGCCAGCTGATCCTCTACCGGCCGCAGACGCGTGCAGCAGTGCGCAGGATTACGTGACCCCACCGTTTCTAGTCGCGGCCGTCGGGGCATCCGCCGGGGGGCTCGAGGCGTTCTCCTTGTTGCTCGGGACCCTGCCCGCCGACGCACCGCTGGCCGTCGTGCTCGTCCAACACTTGAGCCGCAGTCACGCGAGTCAACTGGCGGAGATCCTCGCCACCCGTACCGCGCTCCGCGTGATCACCGCGACCGACGGCATGCGTGTTGAATCCAGCCATGTCTACGTAATTTCACCTGACACTCATATGACAGTCATCGACGGGCATCTTCGGGTGCGCCCGCGCCCGAAGGGCTTCTTCTCCGCGCAAATCGACGCGCTGTTTCAGTCGATCGCGGAATTCTACGGCGACAAGGCCGTGGGGGTCGTGCTCTCCGGCGCGCTGCAGGACGGGGCCGAGGGTTTCCGGGCGATCCGCGCCGCGGGCGGCGTCACCTTTGCTCAGCTTCCCCGGGAAGCGCAGACGGAAAGCATGCCGCGCGCGGCCATCGCGACGGGCGATGTCGATATGGTCTTGCCCGCGAAGGAGATTGGCGATGAGCTCCTACGGCTCGCGGCCAACCCGCGCTTCAAGGACGATCACCCGAGTCAGCCGGTTGCCTAGCCTCTCGGCCAAGCGACAGCAAAGATGGCGCGTGGCCGAAGACGGCCTCGCCGCTCAAGAAGTCGCGGGGATCGCGACGAGGGGCGAGAACAGGGGTCTCAAGCTGAGCGCAACGCGGTTCCTCCCGTTGTGTTTGGATTCGTACATCGCTGCGTCGGCGGCTTCCATCAGGGCTCGCGGCGTGGGCGTCTCGGCCCGAAAATCGGCGACGCCGAAGGACGCGGTGATGCCCTTCAGCTCGCCGGATTCGAAACGCTGCTCGATGCGCTGCCGGAGGCGCTCCGCAAAGTGCATCGCGTCTTCAGCGGTCGTCTCGCGTAGCAGTACGCAGAACTCCTCGCCGCCGTAGCGGTAGGCGGTATCGGTCGCCCGTGTGCAGCCTTCGATCACCTCCGCCACCGCTTGCAGGGCCGTGTCAGCTTTCGGGTGCCCGTGCGCGTCATTGAACGCTTTGAAATGATCGACATCGAGCATGACGAACGTAAGCGGTCTGTCGTAACGAATGCACCGCTTGCACTCCGCATCGAGGTCCTCCTCCAGCCGACGGCGGTTCAAGAGCCGTGTCAGAGCGTCCACCTGGCTGCGTTCTTCGATCACTTCATGCAAGCGGGCCGATTCAATCGCAGTTGCGGCGTGGGTCGCGAGCATTTCCACGATCTCGAGGACTTCCTTGGTCGCGACTCGCGCCTCCAGGTGGCGCGCTTCCAGAACGCCAACTACCCGTGCCCCAACGATCAAGGGTATCGCGATTGCTTGTACTAGGCCGCTGACGTCGTTGCTGAAACGCAATTGCCCGGCGCCGCTTTCGAACGTCGTCCGACCGGACTTGGCGGCGCGACCCGCAAGCCCTTGCCCAACGACCACTGGCGTGTCCGCGTCGTTGGGCGCGGAGGCGTCCTGACTATCGACGAGGCACTTCTGTTCATCGTCCATTAGCCAAACCACCACGCGCTCGTAGCCGCCGATCGCGGAGGTGCTCGCGCGCACCGATTCTACGACGTAAGAGAGATTCAGACTCTCGGAGAACTCGCGGCTGGCATCGAATATCTGGTGCAACCGGATGGCGTGATCACTCAGGGCTTCGTCCCGGCATGCGGCCGATTCACGCGCGCTCACGAGTGCGCGTACGACCTCATTCAGGCCCTCGGCCAGGCCCGCTAGCTCTCGCGGCGCAGTTCGATCGACCGCCGCTTCCAACTCGCCGTCCCGAATTCGGCGAATGTGGCGCAGCAGGGCCGCGACGGGTGTCACGATGGCGTCACGCAAGGCGCGGTGCTGACGGATCACGAGCAAGAGCACGGCCACGAAAACGAACAGCTCGAGCAAGACTCGGCCTGCGATCAGCCGTTGCTCGCGAACGGCCAAGCGCGCGGTTTGTTCTTCTAGCGCGATGGCGAAGGTCATTCGATCGGTGCGATAGGCTTCGAACGACAGCTTGCCCACGGTGATCGCGGCCGCCCCGAGGGGAACCAGGGTGGCGGCGGCCGCGCTGGCGCACTCCGCACGCCAGCGCTCCTCCGCGAGGAGCATTTTGACCATCGCCACTGCCAGCCCGGGGATTGCCGATGCATTGAGGCTCAACGCGTGGTTGGCCCGCTGCAGCCGAGCTTCGGCTTGCGCGTATGCCTGGAGCGAGCGCTGATCGCGGCTCAGGAGGTAGTTTCGAAGCGCGCGTTCTTCGTCGAGCATAGCCACATACGCGGAAGCTTCTGCCTTCTCGGCCTGCCGACTCCGCTCCAATTCAGGGGTGAGCCACGCCGAGCCAAAACCGTACGCACTGGCGGTTAAGAGGAATGCTCCTGCGACCAGCGCACCCAACACGATGAATGCCCCGCTCAGTTGCTCGGCCAAGGTGCGTTGGGGACGGCTTGTCACGTGATGTGTACGGCCAAGTGAGCCCAATGGTTAGGCGCGAGTCGGAGTAGCGAATTGCCCTGTTGCGTTTTGGCACGCAAGCTCGTGCGGTGTAGCCGACGTTTCCGACTGACAGGAAACTTCACAACGCGCGACCAGGCCCGACAAAGGATTCGCGTTGAGGCCTTGTCCTGCACCCTTCGTGTGGCCACACTGACGGCCCTGAGTGGCGTGGCCGTGCTCGATGAGCGCGAACGCATACGCGTCGCGGATGGAATATAACCCGCTTCTTTTTCGGAAGCTGCCTTACGGGGGATATCGCATGCGTGTGGAGCCGACTCGTGACCACGAAATCGTCAGGTCTATCCAGCAGGATCCGGAAGCGGGCATGCGCGATCAAATGATCGCGCTCGCTGATGTAACCCTGGCCCTCAGGGAAAGCGAGGATCGCTTTGCGCGGTTAATGAGGGGCGCGAAGGACTACGCGCTTTACATGCTGGACGCATCTGGAAACATTGCCAGCTGGAACGCGGGCGCCGAGCTCATCGAGGGCTATAGCGCAGGGGAGATCCTCGGCAAACACTTATCCGCGCTCTACAAGCCGTCTGAATGCGCTCACGCGCAGAAGAACTTGGACACCGCCGCACGAGTGGGCCGGGCTGAAGAGGAGGGCTCGCGTGTCAGGAAGGATGGCTCGACGTTCTGGGCGAGCGTAGTCCTGTCTGCAATTCACGACTCATCGGGCGCCCTACTCGGCTTTGCCAAAGTCATTCGCGATTTGACGGAGCGGAAAAAGTGGGAAGAGCAGCTGCAACAGGTGCAGAAGCTGGAAGCCATCGGCAGTCTCGCTGCAGGGGTTGCGCACGACTTCAACAACATCCTATCCGTGATCTTGAGCTACAGCGAGCTGCTGGCCATGGAAATGAAGGAGACTGACCCGATGCGCGTGGACCTCCACGAGATCCAAACTGCGGGCTTGTTGGGAGTTACCCTCACGCGAAGGCTACTCGCGTTTGGCCGGCAGCAGGTGTTACAGCCGAAAGTATTGGACTTGTGCCGGATCATCGTTGCCCTCGAACCCATCTTGCGACGCTTGGTGGGGACGGACGTGGAGATGGTCACGGATTTCGACGCGGAGTGCGGCAAGGTCTTGGTCGATCCCGGGCAAATCGAACAAGTCGTGATGAATCTAGTCGTGAACGCGAGGGACGCCATGCCCGACGGTGGCAAAGTCACCGTCGAAGCCAAAGAGGTACTGTTGGATGAAGCATTTGTCGCCGATCATCCCGAAGTAACGGCGGGTCCACATGTCTTGCTCGCCGTGACCGATACCGGCGTCGGCATGAACGAGGCGACCCGCGCCCGCATGTTCGAGCCATTTTTTACCACCAAAGGTCCAGGTAACGGCGCCGGTTTGGGCCTCGCGACCGTGTTTGGAATCGTCAAGCAGAGTGGCGGAACCATCCACGTATTTAGTGAGTTAGAGCGCGGAACGAAGATCCAGGTTTACCTACCGATGGTTGACGGGGCGGAGCTCGTCAACTCGTCCGCACCGCCTGCCGACGCGGCTGGGTTGAACGGCTCCGAGACTATCTTGTTGGTCGAAGACGACGAACAGGTCCGCGTCTTGGTGCGAACCATTCTTCGTCGCTACGGTTATGACGTGCTCGATGCGCAAAGTGGTGGCGATGCACTCCTGTTGTGTGAACAGTACTCGTCACCGATCCACCTGCTCTTGACTGACGTCGTGATGCGGCGCATGAGCGGCCGGGAGTTGGCCGAGCGCTTACTCGTGGAGCGACCGGATATGCGAGTACTTTACATGTCGGGCTACACCGACGACGCCGTGGTGCGGCATGGGATCTTCTACTCCAAAGTCGCGTTCATCCAGAAGCCGATCACCCCAGTACCGCTCGTTCGCAAAGTCCGCGAGGCATTGGATGCTCTACCGCGGATCGCGAACTGAACATGCAAGCGCGTAGAATTCTCCTCGCCGATGACGATCCCGAGGTGCAGCGCGCGGTCAAGCGTGTCGCAAACCGATTCGGGCACGAGCTACTGCAGGTCACGAGAGGCGCCGACGTATTGCAGAGCGCGGCCAGTTCGATGCCCGCCCTAATCGTGCTCGACGTCAGTTTTCCAGACGCGGACGGGCGCGACTTGTTGGCGCAGCTCAAGGCCGATGAACGCACGCAGGCAATCCCCGTGTTGGTCTGGTCGGCCCGGCGCGACCGGGATTCGGAGAGCCGCATCGCTCTCTCTCTTGGCGCAGAGGACTACGTTGAGAAGCAGGATGCACAGTTGTTGCTGCGTAAAATCGAGCGTATTCTGCTCAGAATCGAAGGCTCGGCCGCCTGACCCGGCTCGTCCCGCCTACGGCGGAGCGTTGCTGTTCCGTACGTGGCATCGAGCACCGAGCTCACTCGTGGGGTGCGCCGCTGGCTCGTTCGGCTACTTCGGCGCGCACCGCGGCTCTTAGGTAAACCTCCGCGATGTCGGATTCACCGAGCATCCCCAGTACTCGGTTGTCGCTGGAAACAACCGGGATTTCTCGGAGCTCATTGGCAATCATGGCTTCGGTGGCGGCGCGTAGGTCATCGTCCGGCGTCACGGCGACCGCGGCTTGAAGCAGATCGGCCGCCAAGGTCCAGTGCGCGTGCGTCAGGTCCGGGGACAACAAGCGCAAGGTGCGCGCGGTGACGAGGCCGATCAGGCGGTTCTCGGCGTCGAGCACGGGGAAGACCTCTTGTTCGTTGGCGCGGTTCGCGTGGCGGATGAGTTCGGCCGTCGGCGTGGATTCGAAGAAGCAGACCGGCGGCGCATCCCTCATCAGATCGCGCACGTGAATCGTGCGTAGAACGTCGAGCAATAGCGCATCCCGGTGGACCGGAGAGTCCCTCATCGTAGGCACTTGCGATGGGTAGAGCGATCGGTTGCGTAGCGCCACGAACGCAATGCCTTGCGCCAGCATCAATGGCACGAGCAGATCGTAATTGCCGGCGAGCTCACAGACCAGAACCAGAGCGCTGAGCGGAACGTGGGCAATACCGCCGTAAAATGTGCCCATCCCCACCAGCGCAAATGCTCCGGACTGCAAGCGCGGGTCGTGGGTCAGCAGCTGCGCGGCGCGCCCGAACGCACCCCCGAACAACCCACCAATGGCGAGCGACGGTGCAAAATCTCCAGCGCTTCCGCCTGAGCCGATGGTCAGGGACGCGGCAAAGAGCTTGGCCAACGACAGCGAGACGAGCAATCCAACCGTGACCCAGCCCACGGGCAGCCAAGCCGAGCCGGAAATCGCCATTTGCACGGCGCCGTAGCCGCCGCCCAATAGACCAAGGCCTTCACCCGGTGCGTGCAGGTAATTGCCGACCAGCACTACGGCGGGCGTACACAAAATGCCAAGGGCGAGCCCGCCGGCGGCAGGCCGTGTCCAATCCGGAATCGGCAGCCGCTCGAAGAAGCGATGCACGCCCCGGTACACGCGAACGAAGACCGCCGCGAGCGCGGCGATCAACAACGCGAGCAGCCCGAACAGTGGTAGATGCGCCGGCACGAAGGGGAAGCGCGGCACGCGTGCGAACAGAGTGCTCTCGCCGAAGAGCGAGATGACGACGGAGTAGGAGACCACACTCGATAGCACCGCGGGGATCAGCGCTTCCGATTCGAAGCCGTCCTTGTACAGCACCTCGACGGCCAACAGCGCGGAGCCGAGGGGGCAACGGAAGACCGCGGACATACCGGCCGCGACACCCGAGACCATCAGTACGCGGCGTTCGCGAGCCGAAACGCGCAACCACCGCCCGACGAGACCGCCGAGGGCACCGCCGATTTGCATGGTTGGTCCCTCGCGACCTCCCGCGCCGCCAGTTCCGAGTGTGAACATCGATGCCAGTGCCTTCACCCAGATCAAGCGTCG
>Ga0247757_10000490_pt1 | contig 32393 bp, 29 predicted proteins | sample UWRJL126311R4_FD_180929 | JGI IMG/M metagenome (GOLD analysis project Ga0247757, IMG submission 180929) | Plant litter microbial communities from Arlington Agricultural Research Station in Wisconsin, United States - UWRJ-L126-311R-4 | ecosystem: Environmental > Terrestrial > Plant litter >... | reverse complement strand
TCGGTCAATTCGCTGATCATTTTTTCATCAGCAGCTGCTTTTGCCATGTCCAGTTTGCGCAGAAGATTTTCCAGCAGGGTCAAAGATTCAAATACGGGTTGATGTGTGTGCCCGGTAACGAGCACAAGATCCTTTTGTTTTGAACTCCATTCGTACATCAATGCATTGTGCAGGGTTTTCATCTGGCTGTTATAAGCCGGTGTATTGGGATTGATGCGCAGCCATGCCTGGAACGGCCCCCATATTCTTGACACAAAAAATTTACTGAACCAATTACCATCACTTTGCTGGTCTCCCTGGTGGCCATGTGTAAGAAACAAAGAAAGCACCCGGTCATCTGCGGGAACCCTGAGCACCAAACCTGCGTATACTTTCACCTCGTTATCATACATATTTTTCAGATACTGGGGCGCAAACGGATCCTGGTCCCATAACAGGTCGTGATTCCCAAATATCTTGGTAAATGCACCGCGAAGAATAAATGCTTTTTCTTGTTCGATAGATTGTTGGTTTGCTTTTCTTACATCAGGCAATTGATTTTCCCAGAGTTCCTCGCAGTCGCCCAGGCATACATAATGATATTTGTTGTTGTCATAATACGTCAATGCATCGAGGTATGTTTGTTCACATCCCCGGAAATCATCTGCACCGTTTTTGGCGCCTTTGTGCAGGTCCGAAAAGATGATAAACCGGTCCGTTGCTGCTGCTGTGATCACCAATCCTTTTTTTTCTTTGCCTTCCACAATCGCTGCATACAATTTATCCAATGCTTGTAATACCTCCGCCCGCACCGGATGCGAAGCATACCTGTTTGCCAGCCTGATAACAGGGTCTGTAAGCAGCTTTCTCAATCTACGCCGTAACCAGGATCCTTCTTTTTCTGTTTTTTCTGACACTGTTAAAACCGGTTTTCCTTTTTAACAAATAATTGTTCCCAAATCTTCCAACCTGGCCCTATGCTTTAAGGCTGTTTTCAAAGGTTTCGGTGGATGTTTTTGCGCGTTCGTTGACGCTGTTAATTTACTTAACGTTTGCATGAGATACACCAGTTGCCGTCAATGTATATCCCTGCGGAAAGGTATTTGATTAAGATAAGTTAGCAGTATCAAATCACAAAAAACCAGCCATCATGAAAACGCTAACATGTATCCTTTGCCTGCTCGGTTTATCAATTGCTGCCGCAGCCTCAGAAGTGAAAGAAGAAGTTTTGAAAATATTCGCTAAATCCTACCCGGGCGCACAGGCCGCTGTTTGGTCGGAAACAACCGAAGGTTATAAAGTGTTCTTTACCCGCAACAACATCAGCTACCGCATCATGTACAACGAAGATGGTGATGTACGCCTCGCATTAAAGTACTACGATGAGGACAATCTCCCCCCACTCATTGTTAACAAAGTAAAGAAAGCTTATGCCGGTTATTATATCCACAGCGTAGTAGAAGAGTCTACCGAAAGCTCGCTCAATTACCACATCATCCTGCAAAACGAAAAAAAGATCATCAACCTCAAATCAGATTCTGTGGGAATGCTGGAGGTTGAGTCGAAGTACAATAAAGGATGAAGATGTAGGAATTAGGAATTGGGAATTAGGAATTGGGAAAGACCCAATCCTAATTCCCAATTCCCAATTCCTAATTTCTATACACCTTTCCTTCCTTCAAAAAAACACTCCCTGCCGTTGTCCGGAACTTCGTCATCAATGTACGTTTGCCATCAAAGCCTGAGAGATAACAATCAAAATGCAAATGCGGGCCACGGGTATAGCCCGTATTGCCGCTGAGTGCGATCAGTTGTCCTTTTTTAACGGTGTCGCCTATTGCTACTTTTGCGCTGTTGTACTGGAGGTGACTGTAATCGCCGATTGTTCCATCATCATGATAGATCAATACATAATTTGCCATCTGCTTACATTCATCACGCCAGCAATTTTCACTGAAACGCTGTACCACGGCAATTACCAGGCCTCCCCGTGCCGCATGCACTTCTGATCCGAGCCGCATATTGAAATCGATGGAGTTTTCCTGCTGGTGTGAAAAAGTACCGTTGTATCCTTGTTCTACCCGGGAACTCAACCCTTTTTTAAAAGGGAGATCATACAGAAAATTGTGATCGTAGGAAGTCTGGCGTGCATCACCATATACTGCAGTATAATTATAGGAGTAACTGATCCGCCCTCTTGGTTTTTTGCGGGTAAGCTGCACCAGTCTGAAATTGGTTGTATCCGATGGAACGATGTAAACTCTGTCGGCAGATTCATCGGCCTGCAGGTTATCCAGTGACAGCGTTAATTGTATTGATACAGGGCAGACTTCGTTATTATCGGCATACAATACGGTATTATCGCCTTCTTTCCGGGCGAATATGCGCAGGTTATTCTGTGAAAAAACCGTTGCGCCGATACAACAGCATATGAGCAACAAAAAGTATTTCAACCCTTTTTATTTAAACTTAGATACAACAAAGCGTAACACGAATGTTACGCTTTGCATTAGAAAACCTGCTTGTCATAAACTATTACCTGTATATAGAAACCAACTTATTGCTTAGGAGGAATACGTCCTGTCTTTTTATCTTTTGAACGACCAATTACATAACCGGTACCTGCACCAACCACACCACCGATCACGGCTCCTTTTACATTATGACCGATAATACCACCGGCAATCGCACCGGCGCCGGCACCAATCAAGGCACCTTTAGCACGGGAACTCATACCCTGTTTTTGTGGTTGTTCCACAGCGCTGCCAGAACCGGTACTAACCGGCTGAGAACTGCTACCTACATTCTGTGAAGAAGCTGTACTACTGCTTGCTGCTGCCCTGCGGGCGGCTACTGCACGTGCATTGGCTTCACGTTGTCTTGCCTGTTCCTCGGCGACGGCCTTTTGTTTGATCACATTTGTATCAACGGTAGAGGCCGAATTGTTTGAATTGCCACTGCATGCTGCAAATACGGAAGCTATGCTGAGGGCTACTAATATTCGTTTCATCATTTTGCGTTTTTGTTTTGAATTCGCTTTACACTTACTTTCAAAAAAGCGTGCCAGCGTTGTCTTATATCTTAGACCTGCATTCGACAAGCATGTTTAACGCCACATTTCTTTATATCCGTTTTAGCATTTTTTACAGAATTCCTATTCTCATTCCCCATTTTGGGGATTGTGTTAAATGAATGCTAATGAAGGATGATGTATGAGCTGCAGCGGTTGACGAGTTACGGATTGGCGGGTTGCAGGTTATGTATTTAGAGGCTAGCTCCAACATTCCGAAAACTAGCCCGCTAACCCAAACCGGTCCTCGCCTACAAGACCGGCTTATCCATTCTTGTTTTACGATAATTGCGATAGGTATTATGCTCTATTGTACGCTCATTGCGGCTATCGTGTTTTAAAAGAATGTAAACGATGGCAAGCGCGGGTACCACATATACAATGACACCCCAAAAACTTGGTTCCATAAAAATGGTGTTTGAGGTAAATCCAAAAAATCCGTGCCAGAAGTATAACTGTTGGTTATTAGCTGTCAGCTGAATCTCATTTCCAGTTGCTATTATTAAAAGCCTTGATAAAGTTTTTCTGATTATATTAGACGAACTGACTGCACAGGGAAGATTCGGGGTGTTTGGGTTTGTGGTCTGAATATCAATTACAATGCCCCGACAACCGACCAGGCCCTTTTATATTTTCTTCCTGGTGCTTCCTTCGGGTATCAGCAATGGGTTTATTGCTGTTGTACTTCCGTTCCTGCTTACACAGAAAGGTTTTCCGGTTGCTACCACTGCCGCGATCGTTGCTTTTGGTGTATCGGCTAATATCTGGCGATTTGTATGGGGGCCGGTAGTAGATATTTCACTTAGTACACGCAAATGGTATTGGATCGGATTATTGGCCTGTATCGTTACTTTATTATCTATCTGTTTTGCCCCATTCTCAGCAGCTTCCTATGGATTGCTCTCCATCGTTGTATTTCTTTCACAGGTGGCAGCTACATTTATTTTATTGCCCATCAACAGCATCATGGCCAATACGATCGAAGAGGAACAGAAAGGAATTGCTTCGGGATGGTACCAGGCTGGCAGTCTTGCCGGAACAGGTTTGGGAGGAGGTGCAGGCCTTTGGCTGGCTACACATGTAAATGTTGGATTGTCTGTCATCGTACTATGCGGTGTATCGGTGTTGTTCGGTCTCTTTATTTTACTAACGACAGATATCCCGCATGACCGTCAGAAAAAACTGGGTATCCAACTCAAAGAAATGGGAAAGGATCTGCTGGTCATGTTGCGTACACCGCTATCGTTGTATGTGATCATCTTCCTGCTCATGCCGGTGGGTACGGGCGCAGTATCGTATCTGTGGTCGGCCATCGCGCAGGACTGGCGGGCAGATGCAGATACAGTTGCGCTGGTAACAGGGCTATTGAGCGGTGGAGCCAGTGCGATTGGCTGTTTACTGGGTGGCTGGATGGCAGACCGCAAGGGAATATGGTTTGCCTATTTCGGATGCGGGCTTATTTCTGCAATGATCGCTTTGTGTATGGCTTTCCTGCCTATGCAACCCACCGTATATATTACCGGCGTACTTGCGTACGCTATAGCAACGGGAATGATCTACGCGGCTTTTACAGCGCTGGTATTGTTTGCTACAGGGAAAAAACATGTGGCAACCCGTTTCTCTTTGCTCTGCTCCCTGGGCAACCTGCCGGTGGTTTATATGACGGCATTTAACGGATGGATGCACGATAAATATGATAGCCGCTGGATGTTGATCGGTGAAGCAGTGCTGGGCATATCGGCAGTATTCGTTTTTATGTGGTTGTTAAGATGGGTAAAGAATAAAGAAAGACCCAGAGAAACATCCAGGTAAAAAAATCTCAACACGGAGGCACGGAGGGCACGGAGAAACACGGTGGCCCTCCGTGTAACTCCGTGCCCTCCGTGCCTCTGTGTTGAAAAAAAGCGGCACCATTCGCATTTCATCACCCCTTTCCCGCAGATCGTCAAACAATCAAAAAAACAGCCGGAATTATTCGCTGCTTTGTGTTGTCAATCGATTTATTCAATCAATTTTTCAACATGAAACAGAACATTCCCGGTAAGTTCCTGGCATTGGTAGTGCTTGCACTTACCATCAACAGTATCTCTGCTTTTGCAGGCGGAGAACATTTTACCATTTACCTCAACAAAAAAATGGTATTACAGCAAAGTGTGCTGGAACCCATCAGCGTGGTTAACCTGTTGGACAAAGCCAACTCAACCGACCAACTGGTGATCCAATACAGCCACTGCGGCCAGATCGGTAAAGACCGCCATGTGAGCCTGCAAAACGAAAAAGGAGAGACCATAAAACAATGGTCATTCGCAGATGGCAATCAATCCATGACCATCGCCGCCAGTGAAATTGCAGCGCTGCAGAAAAAACACGGACAGCTAACACTCAGTTACTCTTCCAAAGAACTTCCAAAAGGCAGAGCACTGGCGTCACTCAAAGGCAGCGGCAAAAATCTCGCCTGCCTGCTACCCTCAGCCTTATCGGATCCGCTGAAATGGATGACCATCTAGGGAGATTGTGTAAATTTAGTGAAGACGCAAGGGATGAATTACGAATTACGAAATACGAGTTACGAGGAAGGACCAGGTGCATCGTAATTCGTACCTCGTAATTCGTAATTATCTTTTTCAACATGTTAATCAATGAAACCTTTCCAACGTTCCGCACTTTATCATCTTCTTTTCTGGGCCGTGTTGTTCGGTGGATGGTATTTCTTCAGGTATGATGATTTCAGGAATAAACAATTGCTGCTGGATATCACCATTCTTAAAGTGGCCGATCTGGCTTTGATGGTATATATCACCAACTATGTATTGATACCAAAACTGTTGTATAAAAAACATTATTTTCTTTTCGGCATACTCTTTCTTGCATTGGTCATTCTATCAAGTTGGCTGAAAATGTATTTCGAAGGTCAATTGATGCATAACCCGCGGATATTTGATCTTTCCTATAACCTGAAAGGAAGGATTTACGACAACATGATCCCGCACTTGTTGCTGGTAAGCACCGGGGCAGCATTCAAACTGCTGCTTGATTATGCAAGAGCCCAACGCCGGATGGGAGAAATGGCCAAAGCCAACGCTGAAGCAGAACTTAACTTTTTAAAAAGCCAGATCAACCCGCATTTTGTATTCAACTCGCTGAATGCCGTTTATTTCCTGATCGATAAAGAAAACAGTAAGGCAAGAGACAGTCTTCATACCTTCTCAGAAATGCTGCGTTACCAGTTATATGATTGCAATGGCGATACAACAGCTATTGAAAAAGAATTGGCTTACCTGCACGACTATATCGAGGTGCAAAAACTGCGCAGAGACAGCAATACCGCAATAGAGTTTAGTGTTTCAGGGGAATTATCAGGCTTTTCGATCGCGCCATTGCTGTTGATCCCTTTTGTTGAGAATGCGTTTAAACATCTTTCCCACTACAGCAACAAGCTGGATATCGTTTACATAAAACTGGAAAGAAATGGCCAGCAACTCCTGTTTACCGTACACAACAGCACGGAAACAAATACCAGGCAACCCGGGATGATCAGGCAGGGAGGCATCGGGTTGAAAAATGTACGACGCAGACTGGAACTCCTTTACCCCGGTAAACATACTCTTTCTGTTGAACCAGGGATTGATACCTTTACCGTACAATTGAAATTAGCTATCGCATGAGCATCTCCTGCATGATCATAGATGATGAGCCATTGGCCAGAAAAGGCCTGAGAGAATATATCGCCGATATCGACTTCCTGCAATTAACAGCAGAGGCAGATTCTGCATTGGCCGCCATGGCACAACTCAACGGTGGCAACATACAATTACTGTTTCTCGATGTGCAGATGCCGAAAATGAATGGCATCGAACTATTGCGCTCGCTGCAGCATCCGCCGTTGGTAATATTGACAACCGCTTACCCGCAATACGCCCTTGAGGGATTTGAACTCGACGTGGTTGACTACCTGGTAAAACCTGTTTCATTCCCAAGATTTCTCAAAGCTGCATTAAAGGCGAAAGAGCACTTATACAGCAAGACACACAAAGCGAATATTTCGGGGTCTGGCAGCGATGATCATTTCTTTATTAAATCAGATAATGTACTGGTTAAAATAGTCTATACAGATATCCTGTTTGCAGAAGCAATGGAGAATTATGTATCGATCTGCACAAAAGAACGAAAACATATCGCACACCTTACCTTCAAAACGCTGGAAGAAAAATTACCTGCTGCAGATTTTTTAAAAGTGCATAAATCCTTTATCGTTAATCTTTCAAAGATCGATGGCATCGATACAGAAGGATTACGCATTGGCCAGCACAAGATCCCCATAAGCCGCTCCAGTAAAGAGGCAGTGATGGAGATGATACTGAAAGGCAAATTGCTGAAGAACCGGTAATAAATAGCCTTACGTGAACTACCATTCAACACGGAGGCACGGAGTACACAGAGTTGCACGGAGGGCCTCCGTGCACTCCGTGCCTCTGTGTTGGAAAAATTCTTTTATACATCAGCACTGCACCACCACCTGCAGGTATGTTGCAGGAATTTCTGTTGCATCGGCACCAGCCTTGTTCTGGCTGGCGAATAACGTTTCCAGTTCGCGCTGCAGTTGTTCTGTTTTGCCATTAGCCGCCGCCGCTTCAAATGCGTTCATGGTTGGGCCATAGAAATTCTTGAATTCTTCTACAAACTTCGCGGGGGAAAAAGGCGCAGCAAATACCCAGGTTGTGGGGGTACACGAAATGTTCTCTGCCGCAATACCGGCTGCGCCAAATCGCTCTTCAACATTTGCCGGCACGCCCCATGTCATAGGACTGATAAAACCTTCTGGTGGCGGTGGTGTATAAGCAGAACTTGTTTTCAATACCTGCGCCACCAGAGTAGGGTCACCGGGAATCCAATTCCCCATGATGATTTTGCCGCCGGGTTTGGTCACCCGCACCATTTCTTTTGCCACATCAAAAGGTTTGGGTGCAAACATGGCCCCGAAGATGCTGATGGTCAGATCAAATTCATGGTCTGCCAGATCCGTGAGATTACAGGCGTCGCCTTCAGTAAAAACACAGTTGTGTAAGCCTTCTTCTTTTGCCCGTTTATTTCCGGCATCCACGAGGTTGCGGGCAATATCCACACCACGTACCTGTGCGCCCAGCCTCGCAGCAGGAATGGCCGTTGTGCCATCACCACAACCAAGATCGAGGATTTTCATACCCGGGTGAATGTCTATTCCGGTAATAAATGCTTTGCCACTCTTGCGCATGGTTGCCGCAAGACGTGTAAAATCTCCTTTCTCCCACAATGCTTTATTTGGGTTCATGTTTGTTGTTTTGATTGGTAAGTTTTTGACGGTGCTAATGTAGCATTCCCGGGTACCGGAAAGCAATCACACATTCATGTGAAAATGCCCGGATTTACATGTAATTGTATTCAACACGGAGGCACGGAGTACACGGAGTTGCACGGAGGGCCTGCGTGTATCTCCGTGTACTCCGTGGTGAAAAAACACGGTAAACCCTAACTATATTTTTAAAGGCGGCCCGACGATCTCCATACCATGTGCCCGCCAGAGTTCCTTCAGTTTTGCTTCCTGGTCTTTCGGAATTTCCTTCCCAAGCTTACTCATTTCTTTGAAAAAATGCTCCATGCTACCCGCAGGTTGAAACATCACCAGCATTTGTCCCTCTCCTTCACTGATCTTGGCAAAAGAATGCGGAATTTTTCGCGGCGCAAAAGCCGAATCACCCTCTTTTAAATGAAGTGTTTCCTCTCCCACTTTTACAATCACCTCGCCCTTGATCACATAAAACCATTCATCCTGTTCATGATGTAGGTGCAGGGCCGGGCCTCCTTTTTCATAGCGGATCGTATCATACAAACAAAAGCCGCCATTGTTATCCTTGCCCGACACCTTGCAATAGAAACGCCCACCCATGATATGCAACTCTTCCTGGTAACGATCTTCTCCTTTCGTTACTTTAAACCCTTTCAAATCATCCGGCTTTCGGGATCGGGCTTCTGCAACCAGGACCGATGCGATCAACGGGAATTGTAAAAATATACGGCGATCCATAATAGTAGTGTTTATTGTAAATGATTGGAATAGATATTATCCAGTGGCCGGCCACTCACTTCTTCGGATAATTGGGATGCAGTTTTACTTTCCTGATCTGCCGCAAGTGCCTGTTCGTATGCGCGAAGATGGTCATGAATACCTGGTGAACACTGCCCTTCCTGGGACGCATGAAATAGGCACGCAGGTCCATTGTCGTGGTATCTACATAACCGATGTCTTCATTGCGCATTTTCAGGAACCAAGCCATGTTGTTCTCCAGTGGGTTCAATCCCATAGGGATCGTAAATGTAAATGGCTTGGTATATTCAGGTGCAATGTGCACTGTTTCTTCGCCCAGGAACGCCAGTACCGCGCTATCGGTTCTTGCTTCTTTGGCAAGCTCCGGTCTTGGGCCGGCGATGAATGCCTGGTTGATCTCTCTTTGCAATATCAGCTCCCAGAAACAAAGATGTTCCACTACCTGGTTGATCGACCATCGTTCCGGTGATTCTTTGAAATTCCATTGGGCTTTTGAGAGGCCTTTGGTTTCCAGGATCACCGAATCGCGTGAGCGCGCAAGTTCCCGGAGCAGGTAGGCTCTTTCTTTTTCGGTCCAGAGTTTGGGTTGCTGAGCAAAGCCAACTAAACAAAATACAACTCCAGGCAGGGTAATAAATAGGTATTTCATATGACGGTATTGTTTGACAAATTATCGGGAAAATGATGCCCGGTTAAAATGCAAAGAATATCTGGCACATGCAAGTATTAGGAGGAATTTCTATTCTGCCGTTCGCTCAGGCAGTGGTGCTCACGCCCACTGCGGACCACCTGCTGGCAGCAGGGCTGCTCAATTATTTTACCGTTGGTTTATAATTGAGCAGCACCACATTTTTTTCAAATTGTTGGGATTGCAAAAGCTCCAATCCACAATAGATATTTTCTGTAAAGGGGCGTTCTCCAGTACCAACAAGTGCCGGATTAATCAGTAGTTTAAATTCATCTACTAACCCGGCTTCCAACAATGGCTGTAAAAGAGTAGCACTTCCCTGGACCAAAATATACCCACCATCTTCTTGTTTTATTTGTTCAATTTCTTTTACAAAATTTTTGCCCAGTATAGTTGTATCGCCCCATGTGGCCTTTTTCAGTTTTGAGGACACTACGTATTTTTTGCAATTATTCAATCGGTCTGCGACCCCCTGTTCATTATCCTTAAACGAAGACCAGTATGGATAAAGCATTTCGTATGTTGTTCGTCCATACAACATCATTTCACAATGATTGATGGTATCCTGAATATACTTTTGGCGGCCCGGGCTATCAAAGGGTATCCACCATTTATTCATTGAATTTGCATCAAAAATTCCGTCCAGGGATACCCATTCTGTTACTATTAATTTTCTCATTTTTTTAAAACAAAATTGTAAAAATCAAAAGAGCAAGAATAGAACAAACCCGACAATATTTAAATCAACCTGTAGTTCCCAGTAGCAAATATTCCTTAGGTGTAATAGCTGTAAACTCTTTAAATACCCGGATATAATGGCTTTGGTCTGCATAGCCATTGTCATAGGCAATATCACTAAGGTTTTGAAATTGCCTGCTATTAAGTTGACGAAATGCCTTACTGAACTGATGAATTTTGCGGAATTGATTGGGAGAAACGCCAATATTCTTTTCAAACATGCGTTGAAATGTTCTTTCAGAAACGCAGATGTCTTTTTGAATCTCACTTAAAATATGACTGGTCGGGCTATTAAAAATCCTTTTGGCCGCATAGGTGATCAACGACTTGTCTTTATTATTTTTTGGTGTCAATGAAAATACATAATTGTCAAGCACTGAAATCATTTCGCCTACTGTATCTGAATTGAGCAATTGCTCTTGCAAATCTGCTCGTTTTGAAAGTAAATTGAAGTCAATCGGTTTGTCTGTAAGTTCATTTGGCGAGATACCAAAAAGAGAAATTAAAGAGAGCGGTTTTAGGAAGTAGGCAACAAGCGTAAAGTTGTCTTTAATCTGCAATTTATCGGGAAGAATTGTTTGCCCGAAAAGCGTAAGATAACCGGAGTTTCCCTTAAGCTGTCCTTGTGCTGTGTGGAAAAGAAGGGTCAGAGTGCCGTTTGCAAATAGCGGCAGGCAGAAAGGGACTGCGACCTGGCAATCCTCAATCACAAGTATGTCCTGGACATATTCCGAAACTTTGTCGGCAGGTTTTTTATAGCTAACATTCATCTCTTGATGGACTATTGTCTTTTGGTGTTATTAACGCTCCGTCAGTATAAATGCGAAAATCACTAATACCGCTTCATCAACTCCGCCACCCGATACCCTTTTCCCTGCAACTGCCGCCTGGCAGACTCATCCCATAACAACGGGTTGGTATGGTTAAAATGGATAAAACAGATCTTATGTTTTACTGAATCAGGTTCCTTGTTAAACTGTTCTATTGTTTCTGTAACCAATGGATGCGGTACTTCCGCAATATTCCGGTTACTGAGTTCAGTGGCGGAATAAAAAGTAGCATCAAGAAAAGCAACATCCACTTTTTTTACTTCCTCCTTAACAGACCTGTCCCATCGGGACCATTTGTCTATGTCAGGAATGAATAGATATTTTTTCTGCGAAGTGGCTATCTTAAAACCGGCTGTTTCTGAAAACTCATCCCTATGCGGAACTGCAACAGCGGTAACATTCCCTGCGGCAATTGTAAAGGGAACGGATGGTTGCAATTCCTGCAAACGTATATTGCCCAGTTTCACCAGTTGGCTCCACGGGCCATTCTGTTCAAGAAATGTTTTCATTCCAGGCAACACGTAAACTTTTATTTCTTTCGTGTTCATCACTTCCTTTCCCAATTCCATCAAACCGGTATAATGGCCGATATGGGCGTGCGTGATAAAAATACCAGCCGGTAAATAAGGATACCGCCCTTTCGTTTCCTGATTGAAACGCTGCAATTGTTGTTTGATATCCGGCGTCGCTTCAAATAACCACCATTGTTTGGTGGATGGATCAACCAGCGCCAGTGATACAACGGCGCGGCGCATAGCCCTGTTTTTCCATGCCATCTTGCAACAATTCTTTTCGCATCCGGCATGGGGGTATCCGCCATCCTGCGCAATGCCCAGTACCTGCACAAAGGTTTCCTGTTGGGCGTAGACGCCGAAAGAGAGAAGCAAAAAGAGAAAAACTAATCGCATGGTAAGTAGGTTGTGCCCCGTTACAAGGTCTTATGGGAGTAACCTATCTAAAAATATCGGAAACCGCACTTAAAACTTACCTCGCTCTACTAAAAAAATGCCTTGTCGGAGGAAAGATGTTCAATCCCTCAACTGTTTTCTTCTTCGCTTGTATTTTCGATTTCCTCCCCGCGATCCAAAAGTTCAGAACAGGATTTCCGAACCTTGGCATTGCCGGTTTTTAGTCCGGCTCCGGATCTTTTTTGTCCGATATCCCGTTTATTTGATTCGGCGTCGAAGTCAATTTGCGGAAATTTGCGTTTTTTTAATTCGTCAATGCATAGTATTTGCGCGATAATGCGTCTATTTTGCGGAATGTCGCGTTATTTAAACCGGATATTGGATATATTAAATGCGATCCCGGGTATATTAAATCCATTTTCGGCTAAATACCGGCATCGGCAGACTTACGATCTCCACTGACCCTGTCTGCCGGATTATATCATGATGGGCGTTGCTTCCTTGCCGGTGTAATGGAAACATGGTTTACCTGAACCCAATACGGTCGCGGTCCTCCCATTTCCGTGCCGCCGCTTTTTCATCCAGCAGGTTTTCAAAGGCATCGTAAATATGGTTTAGTTGAACATCATGTTCGCCAAGTTTTTCTTTCACTTTCTCCAGTTGCAGCCGTAGATCACTTTCCTGTGCTAATATTTTATGTATAGCAACAAATGCACGCATGATTGCCAGTTGCATCTGAACGGCTTTGGGACTTTTCAAAACGCCGCTTAACATGGCCACACCCTGTTCCGTAAAAGCATATGGCAGGTAGCGTGTTCCTCCCCTGCCGGTGCGAACCCATTGTAAACCAGCCTGATCTCCGTTTGAGGTTTCAAATTGAAACCTCAAACTGGTGTTTTTTCACGGTTTATACCAGATTGATCCAAACTTGAGGTTTCAAATTGAAACCTCAAGTTTGACACTTCACCCTGCGCGAGCTGAAACATGAAATCCTCCGGAAACCTTTCCGGGTTCCGTTTAACGGCGAGGTTAAGTGTTTTGGTGGGTATTTCATAGGTCGGCGAGATCGCTGTCGAGCATGACCCTTAAGCCGCGGATTTCGTATCCTGTTTTGGATGTGTTTGATGGTTCGTAATGGCCGAGGTTGTTCCACGCGTGAAAAATAGGCAGTTGCCCAGGAAAAAATATTGCGGCTTATACGTGATTGCTCGCCTTTTTAAACGGTGTGAACATTTTAATAAGTAATCGCTTGACTTACACGTCACTTCCCGATACAAAACTTACTAAATATAAAATCCAACTGATCCTCATTCGTGATCTCGCCGGTTATCAGTCCCAGGTAATGCAGGCATTGGCGGATATCGAGTGCCAGCAGGTCGCCGGGTAACTGGTCGGTCAGACCACGTTGTACATCTTCGAGCGCGTTATGCAATTGCTGCAAGGCTTCGTAGTGACGCGCATTGGTCACAATTGTTGCATCGGGCTGGATATCTCCCTGCAGGGCTTTGTTGACGAGGGCGGTTTTTAAGGCGGTAATGTTTTCCTGCGTCTTTGCGGAAATGGCTATGAGGTTGGGGAGACTGTTGCTGAACTGTTGAACGGTTGACTGGCTGATATTATCCGCCTTGTTGGCAATGAGCAGGTATTTGATCCGCTCTTTTTCAAGATCTTTTACCGTTGCCTGTAAAGTGGAGATATCCGTATCATTGATATCAAAGAGATACAACACCAGGTCGGCAGCCCGCATTTTCTCAAGGCTTTTGGCCACACCGATGCTTTCGATGACATCACTGGTATGCTCGCGGATACCGGCGGTATCGATCAGGCGGAATAAAATACCATCGATGTTCAATATCTCTTCAATCGTATCGCGTGTAGTGCCCGCGATATCACTTACGATAGCGCGGTTCTCATTCAGCAAAGCATTCAACAGCGTTGACTTACCTGCATTGGGTTTGCCGATAATGGCTACCTGTACGCCGTTGCGGATGACATTGCCGAGTTTAAAAGAATTGAGGAGTTGATCGGTAGAAAAGTTGAGTTGCCCGATCAATTCCTCAAGCTGTTTGCGGTTGGCGAACTCCACATCTTCCTGCGAAAAATCGAGTTCGAGTTCGATGAGTGCGGAGAAACGGATCAGTTGCTCGCGCAGTTGTTTCAGATCGTTCGAAAAGCCACCGCGCATATTATTCAATGCAGTCCGCCTGCTCGCTTCTGTGTTGCTGGCAATCAGGTCGGCAACTGATTCGGCCTGTGTGAGATCCATTTTGCCATTAAGAAATGCACGTTGTGTAAACTCTCCTGGTTTCGCCACACGTACACCCTGGCGTGTGATAGCCTGCAGTATATTCTCCTGTATGAACGGCGAACCATGACAACTGATCTCTATCACATCTTCTCCTGTATAAGAACGGGGCGCGCGGTACAATGATAACACCACTTCATCCAGCACCGTCTCTCCTTCTTTCAGCAAACCCACGTGCAATGTATGCGAAGGCAGTGCGGCAAGATCCTTTGATGGAAACAATGTATTCATCACATCAAACGTCTTCGGCCCGCTTACACGCAACACACCGATGGCGCCGATGCCTGGTGCGGTGGCCAATGCTACAATGGTATCATCCCAACCTGTTAGCTGATTCATGGTGGCAAAGGTAGCATCCGATACTGAATATCGACTATCGTGCAGGTAATCAGAAAAACCCTCTGTGTCTCTGTGGTAAAGCCTCAGCTTCGATAAATTTCACCACAGAGACACAGAGGGCACAGAGGTACACAGAGAAAATTTTGAATCCCTATTCGGCTATGACCTGGAAGGTGATGGCTTGTTTTTGACGGTAGATGACGTTGCGGCCGTTTTGTATGGCGGGTATCCAGTTAGGACCTTTCTGGATCACTCGGATGGCTTCCTGTTTGGTGCCATAGCCGGGATCATTTTCGGCGCGCACTTCGGAAATGATCCCTTCTGTATTTACAACGAAGGAAACAATCACGGTGTACTGTCCGGCCGGGGCGCCGTTCTGTGAGGGCAGATCGCTGTTGAGATGTGACCTGAGGTATTTGGTCCAGCCAGCGAGATCGCCCGGAAAACGGGCTTCTATGGACACAGACCGGAATACATCATCATCACCTTCTACTTTCGGCGCACTCACAATAGCTGCTACTTTTTCAACCGGCGGAGCCACGACTCCCTCGTATTTTACACCGTCTTCAGTGATGGTACTGATCTTGACATCTTCAAGGTTGTCTACATCAGGCACCAGATCATCGTCTTTTACCTGGTCATCGGGTACAATTTTGGGCGGAACAAACTGCATGGTTTCAATCTTCGGCATTTCCTGCTTAGGTGGAGATTGTGGCGGGGGATCCTGTTTGGGTTCATCAACAACGTTATTCAATACTACATCAGCAACATAGTCGATATGCGCTGTCGTCTTCTTACTGTTTGCCAACATCGTCCCCGCGGCAAACAATAAACAAATTAAAAATGTTGCAGACAAAGCATAGGTGATACGTTTCGGATAAGTTTTACGCAACTCATATGCTCCATACAATTTGTTGCGGTACTCGAAAATAATATCGAGCAGGTCCGCAGTGAGAATGGATAACTTTTCCATAATGATTGGTTTCTAATGGGATTGTGTTGCGATAAAAAATCCATAAGTAACTACTGAAAATTATTTTTTCAATGGTGAGTGGTCAATAGTGAACAAAACAACTCCGTGTACCTCTGTGCACTCTGTGTCTCTGTGGTGAATTGACCGAACCGAAGGCTTTACCACAGAGACACAGAGTGCACAGAGGTACACAGAGAAAATGCTGATCAGCAAATCAGTTTCAGGTACCAGGAAAAAATTGGTGTATTAGTGAGATGCTGTTGTGGCGACAATCCATAACTGAGAGATGAGCTAACCAATAGTGACTAATAAACTTTTCTATGACTCTGCGAAAACTTTGCATTCTCCTTTCTCTGCGGTTCAAAAAAAATCTCAATAGATGGCACATCCCGCTGTTGGAAATGTTTTTGAACCGCGGAGAAACATGAGTGGCGGAGTTAACCGCAGAGTCGTATACAGAATCGACAGTCGCCAAAAAAAATCCCCCCGAAATTCGGGGGGATCTATTCGAAAAAATCAATTGATCTTATTCTTCAGAAATCTGGAAGGTGATGCTTTGCTTGTGGCGATAGATCACATTACGACCATTCTGTACAGCTGGTTTCCATTTCGGACCTTTCTGGATTACACGGATGGCTTCTGCTTTGGTTCCGTAGCCTGGATCGTTCTCAGCAGTTACATCGCTGATGCTACCATCCTTGGCCACGATAAAGGAAACGGTTACAGTGTATTTGCCGGGAGGCGCTCCATTCTCAGAAGGCAGATCCCTGTTCAGGTTACGCTCCAGGTATTTGTTCCAGGCTGAAAAACCACCGGGGAATTCGGCAGCTATCTGTACCACGGTAAACACCTTATCGTAATCTTCTTCTACTTTGGGGGCTTCTACCACACCGGTAGGTTTTTCAACAGGAGGGGCTACTACACCTTCGTCTTTCGCACCTTCCTGGTTGATGGTACCGATCTTGGTATCTTCCAGTTTCTCCACTTCTTTGATCTCCTCATCGGGTTTCACTTCTTCATCCTTCACGATTTTCGGAGGGGTGAATTTGGTGATCTCCACTTTGGGAGGTTCTTGTTTTGGCGGAGGCGGCGGAGGTGGTGGCTCCGGTTTCTTCTCCTCCTGCTTCATCGCTTCCAGGTTCACGTCCTGCACAACTACTTCGTTCTTTTTAGGACCGCCTGAGTTGGCCAGGAACGAGCCTCCGATCAGAAGTATGCAGATCGCTATAGTGGCGATCAGCGCATTCTTGATCCGTTTGTTATAAGTCTTACGGAGCTGGTATGCGCCGTACTCCTTATTACGCCCGTCGAAGACGATATCCAGGATATCTGCGGATGCAATTTTATTGATGTCCATGGTAATTTTTTTGTAATAAGATGCTTGTTAACTAACTATTCCACAATCAATTTTGTCCGGCTGCGGGTGCTGACTGATCAGATATCTTCACGAGTTGTGCCTCGCTTTCTGCGATATCCACCAATGCATACCTTTTCAGGACATTGATCGCCATTTCATCCAGCATATCCACCACATTTTTGTAAGTACATTCCACGGAAGGCTTGATCACAACAACCAGGTCTTTTTCGGGTGTACGTGCTTTCTTATCGATCAGCACCTGACGGATATCGTGGAAATTTGACGATTTGAAATTGGAACCGTCATTTGCCAGTGTTCCTTCATAGTAAAAGACGTGATTGTCTTTTCCGAGGAGGATCGTAATAACGCCAGACTCCTTCGCCTTATTCTGATCTTCAGGCTTGTCGGCATCCTTCGGAAGGAAGAGACGCATCGCCGTAGCCTGGCTCATCGTTGTGGTGAAGATGAAAAACGTTATGAGCAGGAAGCCCAGGTCCACCATGGGCGTCAGGTCAACTCGGGTAGATAATTTCTTACCCTTCTTGACCCCGGGGCCTTTTTTATGACCACCGCCACTCGAGGTATCCATTTCTGCCATGTCGGTAGAATTTTGTTTTCGTTACTAAATTGTTTACTTACAGGCGATTAATCCTCCTGTTTTTCTCCTGCCTGTCCTTTTTTCCAGAGATCCGTTCCTACGGGCGCACCCTCAGGATTGGTAACCATCTGGAATTTCAACAGGTCATTCTTCTTGAATGCGTCGATAATAGCCTTGAAAGCCGGGTATTTGGCGAGGTTATCGCCTTTCAGCAACAGGGCCGGTGCTTTTTCGCCTGAATACGAATCTTTGATAACCCGCATCCATTCTACCAGTTCATTATTGGCAGTATCCTTAACCGGTATACCAGGCAGGTTATTACCCTTACGCTGATCATCCGGGATCTTCAGGAATGATGCCAGGCTGGAGAAAGGAGCCCCCAGGAATTGTGCTTTTTTGAAAGCATTTACATCGAGGCCCAGGTTATGAGAACTATTCAGTGCAGTGGCTATAGCTTCTTTCTTCGACTCATTTTCTATCTCGAGGAATACCTTGCCATCCTTATCCATGATAACCTGCACATAATCTTTCTGCGGGGCCACTTTAGACGATACCGATTTCGGTGTTGTCACAGCGATCGCCTCCGAAGGCTTGAATTTGGTGGTCAGGATAAAGAACGACAACAGCAGGAAAGCTACATCGCACATGGCTGTCATGTCGATGTTGGTACTCTTACGAGGTAATTTGGCTCTACCCATTGTTATTTTTTTATAATGATTTCAGATTAAGATTCAAAACTTGCTTATTTCCACAAAAAATCAGGCGATTATTTGTAGTTCGCAGCAAAGCTTTGTGTTAAAGTGAAACCAGACTCATCGATACCATAAGTGATGCCATCGATACGGGTAGTGAACACGTTGTACATGATGATCGCGATAGCAGAAGTACCGATACCCAGTGCTGTATTAAACAGGGCCTCAGAGATACCTTTCGACAGTTCGCGGGCAGCATCACCACCACCTTCGTCACCGAGGGCAGAGAACGATTTGATCATACCCAATACCGTACCCAACAGACCCAACAGGGTAGCTACTGAAGCGATGGTAGACAGGAACACCAGGTTCTTTTCCAGCATCGGCAGTTCCAGTGCAGTAGCTTCTTCTACTTCTTTCTGGATATTCAGTACTTTCTGCTCAGTTACCAGTTCGGTATTGCTGATCATTTCTTTGTATTTTTTCAGACCTGCTTTCATCACATTACCTACAGATCCTTTTTGCTTGTCGCAGGCAGCCAGGGCTTTGTCAACATCTTTGTTAGCCAGGTGGAACTGAACATTGCGAACGAATTCTGTAATGCTTCCGGTACCAGCAGCTTTAGAAACTGTGAGCAACCTTTCGATACAGAAAGTAACAACGGTCAGGAAACATCCGATCAGGATAGGTACGATGATACCACCCTCATACATTTTGCTCAGGCCGGTTTTTGGTCCTTTGTGCTGAGGCCAGAAACCACCGTTTGCATCAGGTGTGGTGAAGTTTCCGGGTGCTCCCAGTAAAAAACGCCAGATTAAATATCCGAGAATGATACATGTAAGCGGTGCCAACCAGGAGATAGAATTACCCTGCTTTTTTGGTTGTGCAGAAGTGGTGCTTTTTACGGCAACGCTTGCAGATGGTTTTGTTTCAGCCATGACTCAATTGATTTTTGGTTTAAGAAATTACAGTTGGTTTTTAAAAATTATTCCCGCAATTCTACTGAAAAATGTTTTGAAAACGCAAAACAATGTTTCAATTTATTCAGGGGGAGTACAAAATAGTTAATTTATCCAAGGCGGCAAAACCACATCCGGTAAATCTTTTCTATTCCGGGCTCCCCAAGGGGGTTCGCAAGGTAGGGAGTTCATCGCAAAAGAAATCTGCTGTTCACCGATTCAGATCGCCTTTTCACCATCTCGTAGAAGAGCGTCATAAAAATAGCGACAGCATATTATCCCGGCCTTATCTTTAGCACTTATTCAAACTACCATTATACACATGAAAAGAAAATTACTTGCATTGGCGCTATTGACCACCACCGTGGCTATGGCGCAGCGGGATAGTTCTTCGGCCCCCCGTCCCGGCGGTAACCCCTTCGGCGGTGGCGCAGCAGCCGCTGCCAACAGGCAGGGTCCCCGTCCGTACAAAGAAGTGATCACCGACAAAGCCATTACCAAAAAAGGGCTTTTTACGGTACACAAAGTAGACGAGAAATACTATTTCGAGATTGCCGACACCACGCTTAACCGTGAGATACTGGCTGTTACCCGTTTCACCAAAGTAGCCGGAGGCGGTGGTAAATACGGCGGTGAAGAAGTGAACGAGCAGAGCCTGAAATTTGAGAAAGGCCCAAGCAACAACGTATTCATCCGCGTAGTAGCCCTGATCAGCACCGCTGATTCTACCAGTACCATTTCCCGCGCGGTGAAAAACTCTTATCTCGACCCCATCGCAGCCGCATTCCCTATTGCTGCTTACAGCAAAGATTCTTCCGGCGTGGTGATCGATGTGACCGATTTCTTCAAAGGTGATAACCAGATCGTAAGCCTTGACCCCAACGACAAACGCCAGTTTGGCCTGGGTGTGCTTGCTGCGGACAGGTCTTATATCCAGAGCATCAATACGTACCCGATCAATACTGAGATCAGGACGGTAAAAACCTATTCTTCTTCTGCAGGCGGATTCGGCGCTGCACCAGGCGGTGGTACTACCCTTCCTGCTGCACAGGCTGCAGGCGCTGTGACCATTGAACTGAATACCTCGATGATCCTGCTGCCTAAAACACCGATGGTTCGTCGTTTATTCGATACCCGCGTAGGTTTCTTCGCAGACCGTTTCGTGGTGTACAGCGATGACCAGCAGAAAGTAGAAAACCAAACTTTCGCTGTTCGCTGGAGGCTGGAGCCAAAACCAGAAGACCTCGAGAAATACAAACGCGGCGAACTGGTTGAGCCCGCCAAACAGATCATCTACTACATCGATCCAGCTACACCAAAACAGTGGGTAAAACCATTGATCGATGGTATCAACGACTGGAACGTAGCATTTGAAAAAGCCGGGTTCAAAAACGCGATCGTGGGCAAAGAATGGCCCAACGATCCGAACATGAGCCTGGAAGATGCACGTTACTCAGTGATCCGTTATTTCGCCTCTGATATCGAGAACGCTTATGGCCCGCAGGTACACGATCCACGCAGTGGTGAGATCCTCGAGAGCCATATCGGCTGGTATCATAACGTGATGAAACTGGTTCACGACTGGTACCTGGTACAAACCGCAGCGGTAGATCCTAAAGCACGTAAGATGAAATTCGATGATGAACTGATGGGTCAGCTGATCCGTTTTGTTTCTTCACACGAAGTAGGTCATACGCTGGGTCTGCGTCATAACATGGGTAGCAGCAGCAAAACACCGGTTGACAATCTCCGTAACAAAAACTGGGTAGAAGCAAATGGACACACTGCTTCTATCATGGACTATGCACGTTTCAACTACGTAGCACAGCCGGAAGATAATATCACCGAAACCGGATTGTTCCCACGCATTGGCGACTATGACAAATGGGCGATCAAATGGGGTTACACTTATCTCGGAGAAAGAGATGCTGAAAAAGACCAGAAGATCAACAATAAATGGATCATTGATGCACTGGCTGCTAATCCACGTGTTTGGTTTGGTGGTGAAGGCCGTAATGGCGATCCACGCGCACAAACAGAAGACCTGGGTGATAACAGCATGAAAGCAAGCGAATACGGTATCAAAAACCTGAAACGCATCATCGTTGCGCTGCCTGAGTGGAGCAAAGAAGAAGCTGATCACTACGAAAACCTGAGCGATCTGTACACGCAGCTGACTGCACAGTTCAGCCGTTATATGGGCCATGTTACCGCTAACGTTGGTGGTATCTATGAAACATACAAAAGCGTAGAACAGGCTGGTGACATATACGAGGCAACTCCGAAAGCGACCCAGAAAGATGCGGTATCATTCCTGAACAAACAACTGTTCGAAACACCAACATGGTTGCTGGACAGAAATATCCTGAATAAGATCAACAGCCCTGCAGCTACTGAGCGTGTACAGGGTATCCAAACGGGCGTGCTGAACAACCTGCTTGATGCACAGCGTCTGTTCAAACTGTCTTCATCCACTGCACGTTTTGGCAGCAACACGTATACACTGGATGAAATGATGGATGATGTACGCAAAGGCGTATGGAGCGAACTGGCTTCTAAGAAAGCGATCGATCCGTACAGGAGAAATCTGCAGAAAGCTTATGTAGAAAGACTGATCGCCATCGTTAACCCGCCTGCACCTGTAGCAATAGCTGCTGTAGCTGCCCGCCCGGGTTTTGGTCCTGTAACTGTGAACACGAAGAACACCGATGTTACATCTGTAGCAAGAGGCAATCTCCGCACACTGCAGGCTGAGATCAGAGCAGCGATCCCGGGAACAACTGATAAAATGAGCAAATATCATTTACAGGATGTTAATGACAGGATCACAGAGGCATTGGATCCTTCAAAATAAGATCGCGGATTACGCGGATTTTTATGATTTTAGAAAAGCATCCCGCGATTGCGGGATGCTTTTTTTTGCATGGCCGCTAAAAGCCCAGGAGAACCTGGTTTGTGCCTGACCAGCTTAAAAGATGAGGTTATGCCAACGATCGGCTACTTTCATCAGTAAGCACCCCTCCTTTCAATCATCTTCCAAATCCTGAAAATCCGTGTCGCTTTTCACCGTAAAGTGCCAGACATATCAATCATGGAGCCAATCATTTAATCCGGGATTATTGTAATTTGCTATAGCAACCGCTATTGCGTTTGACCTGATCAACTCATCGTTTTAAATACGCGTCTTATGCGCAAACTGTTCGTCTTTATCGCCATCATCCTGAGTATTTCCGTTAATGCACAAAAACTTGTCTGGGGGTATCTCAGGGACAGTGCAACGCGTGAACCGATTCCATTGGCGAGTGTGAAAAACCTTAATACCGGTCAGACCGTTATGACCAATCATGAAGGCCGCTTCCGTATCAATCTTTCCAAAAACCAATACCTGGGTTTTGCTGCGGTGGATTATCATTTTGATACCGTACAGTACAGCAACAAACGGCAATTGCAGGATACATTACAGCTCGTACTCCGCCCATTGGCACATAATATCGGCAACGTGACCGTTTATTCAAAAGGTATGAACCGCTACCAGCTGGATAGCGTAGAGCGCCGCAACGAGTTCTTAAAGGATGTGGGACATGTACAGCCCGTAATGGCACAACCACAGTTTGGCGCGGGTGTAGCCATCAGCCTGGACCGCTTCTCCAAAAAAGAAAAGAGCAAACGGAAGTCGTATGATTTTTATGAGGAGAATGAAAAAGAAGAATACATCAACTACCGCTTCCCCGCTTCTGTTGTAACAGAATTTACCGGTTTAAAAGGCGAGCAGCTGCAGGACTTTATGCAACGCTACCGACCTGCTTATGAATGGTTACGCCAGCATCCTTCGGAAGAAGATATCAAGTATTACCTGAATGATAAGTTGAAACTGTACTTCAAGAAATAATCCCAGGGGAATATCGAATGTCGAGGGAATTGGGAATTGGGAATTGGGAATTGGGAATTTGTAATTGGGATTTGTCTTGAACAAATTCCTAATTCCCAATTCCCTCGACATTCGACATTCCTTGTTCCTTGTTCGATATTCCGAAGGACTATTCGTAACGCAGTGCCACGATCGGGTTGAGTTTGGCTGCTTTCATGGCAGGATAAATACCAGCTGCCAATCCTACTGCAGAGCAGATGATGATACCGATGATCACCCATCCCCAGGGAACCACAAAACCGGTTTTGAGTACGATGGAGAAAAGATTTCCGACCATTACGCCGAGTATGATGCCGAACAAAGCGCCCATCAGGCTGATGATCATGGATTCGAACAGGAATTGCTGACGTACATTTTTGCTTTTACCACCGATGGCTTTGATCAGTCCTACTTCTTTGGTGCGTTCGTTTACAGCAACCAGCATAATATTCATCAGACCGATCGCAGCTCCGATCAATGTGATCAGTCCGATAGCGCCCGCAGAGCCTGTAATGCTGCTTAAGAATCCGATAAACATTTCTGCAAACTTATCACTGCGTTCAATCACGAAATTATCGTCTTCGGTAGGTTCGAGTTTGCGTACGGCGCGGAAAACTGATGTTGCTTCATCGGAGGCAACATCCAGCTCATTCACATTGTTTACCATCACTCCCAGCATATACGACGCGTTCGCATTGGGAAAATTGCGCACATTGGTGTAAGAGGTCACGATCACATCATCCTGGCGCATCATGGCACTGGATCCTTTGCTTTTAAGCAGGCCGATCACGCGGTATGGTAAGCTGCCGATACGAACTATTTTATCGAGCGAGCGCTCGGGCCTGTCGCCAAACAACCGCGTGGCTACATTGGCTCCTATTAAACAAACATTTCTTCCGCTCTGGATATCGAGTGCGTTGAGGTTACGGCCCGCTTCTACGGTGTAGCCGTTTACCGCCAGGTAATTTTCATCGCCTCCCCATACTACTACCTGGGGATTTGTTTTCTTTTCCTCGTAATGTATCTCCTGTGAGCCCGGGCCGCGGCGATATAATGCTACTTTCGCTCCGGGGAAACCATAATTATTTTTGAAAAATTCCGCTTCTTCTTTGCGGATGGGCTTACCCAGGTTGGATTTTTTCTCGCGCAGCCCGCGTTTTTTCTTCGTGAACTCACCATTGCCATTGCCGCCAAAACGAACCCTTGATTCTTTGAAACGGATATTAAAAGCATTCGCACCCATGGATGAGAAACTCTCTTTGAGGCTTTGATTCATCGCTTCAATAGCGGTGATAATGCCGATCAATGCCATGATACCAAACGCAATGATGGCCACGGTGATGCCGGTACGGAGTTTGTTGCTGCGTACTGTGCGCCAGGCCAATGAGAGAGAGTCGAGGGTGGTCATGCGTTGGACTTATGGTTCTACCCATAAAGATAATGAGAATCACCATCGTCAACCTAAAATAGGGAGGAGCGGCTTAAAAATAGAAAGCGCCGATCACCCATGAAGGGAAGATACCCAGCAGGATCACCAGGGCCGCCACTATGATGAGGATCGCTTTGAAACTTCCACCGATGGGGCTGGTTCCGGCTTCTCCTTCTTTGAAATACATGGCCTGTATTACCCTGAAATAGTAGTAAACGCTCACTGCTGCAAACGCTACAGCCGCAATGACCAGCCACAAAGAGCCGCCTGCTTTTACCACAGATGCCAGCATATAATATTTCGCAAAGAAACCGGCTGTAAGCGGGATACCTGCCAAAGAAAGCAGGAAGACAGTATTGGTAAATGCCAGCACAGGTTGTGTTTTGGCCAACCCATTAAACCCTTCGAAAGTATAATCGTTCATCTTGATGAGGATCGCAAAAATGCCGATCGTAGCAAGACTATAAGCCACAGAATAGAGCAGGATACCTTCTTTGGCCATATCGTTATTGCTGTATAATGCAAACAACATAAAACCAGCCTGCGCAATACTGGAATAGGCAAGCATTCTTTTGACGCTTTGCTGGAATACCGCGGTCACATTACCGATCAACAGGGTGGCGATGATCACGAATCCGACCAGTATTTTCCAGGTTGGGCCCATTGGATCGGTATGCATATCGAACAGGCGGATAAAAGCGATAAAGCCTGCCGCTTTTACGATCGTAGCCATAAAAGAAGTAAACACGCTTGGCGCACCATCGTACACATCCGGTGTCCAGAAATGGAACGGCGCAGCGGATACTTTGAATGCCATCGACACAAACAACAGCAGCATACCAGCTACTTCGATAAACGAGGCCTTAGCCACTCCCGCTGGTCCGACAGAGCCGGGTGCCCCACCAAACTCAAAGCTGCCTGTAGCGCCGTAGATCAAAGTGATACCCATCAACATGATACCGGTGGAGAATGAGCCCATCAGGAAATACTTCAAAGAGGCTTCATTACTGCGCAGGTTCTTTTTATCAGCGCCGGTAAGTATGTACAATGGTATAGACAGGATCTCGATACCCAGGAAGAGCATCAACAGTCCATTGAAAGCAGTAAGTATGCTTACACCGCAAAGCACAAAGAAGATCAATGCATAATATTCTGCGGTGTACACACCGGTTTTCTCCAGGTCTCTGCCACTCAGCAGCACATACACAAATGTGGCGCTGATGGCAATGGAATTGAAGAACATACCAAATTGCTCAAAGTGCAGCATATCATGGGTGTTCACGCGGATCGTCCAGATACCGTAAAAATTGAGCAGATTGGCTGCCAGCAATACCAGCATACCAACAGCGGCGATATTGGTGATGGATGACCTGTTCTTTACAACAATGCCACTGAACATCATCAATACACCCATTAAAGCAGAAACTATGATTGCATTCATAACACTTATCTTGATCCCGCCGGAGCGGATAAAAACCTTTTGATTTGAAAATTTGAGAATTTGAAAATGTGCTAACGAAAAAACTTAACAATGTAACCATGTAGCAATGCAGCATTGTTACATGGCTGCCTTGTTTTAGTAACTACATTTTCAAATTACCACATTTTCAAATTTTCAAATTACTGCCGTCCGGCCAGCACTACGCTAACCGTATCTTTTGCCAGGTTGATCATCGGTTGCGGATACACACCCAGTACGATCACACCAATGGCAAGTATTGCCAACACCAGTTTTACATTCCCGCTGATATCAGCAGCATTGGCTGTAAGACTGTTGGCTTCACCGAATAATATTTTCTGCACCATGTTCAGGCTGTACACTGCTGCCAGTATCACGCTGATACCAGCAACGGCGGCCATCCACATATTGAACTGGAAAAGACCATTGAACATTAAGAACTCACCCACAAAAGCATTGGTGAGCGGTAAAGCAATATTGGCGAGTACCATTACTACCAGCAATATGCCGAGTACAGGCGCTTTCTGTGCTAATCCGCCGAGCGCGCTGAATTTGCGCGTACCCAATTGCTGTTCGATGGCATCGGCTACGATCCAGAGACCGATCACATTGATACCGTGGTTGAACATCTGTATCATCACACCATCCATACCGGTGCTGTTATGCGCGAAGATGGCGGCGGCCATCAAACCGATATGCGCAATAGACGAGTAAGCGATCAATCGTTTGATATCATCCTGCCTGATAGCGATCAATGATGCATACAACATTCCGATCACTGAAAGGATGATCACCAGGTTTGCATAGTGCTGTGATGCATGTGGCAATACCGGCAATAACCAGCGTATCACACCAAACAATCCCATCTTTACCATGATACCGCTCAATACCATCGTTGTAGCCGTTGGTGATTGCTCATACGCATCGGGCTGCCAGGTATGGAAGGGGAATATGGGCATCTTGATGGCAAATGCCAGGAAGAATAACCAGAATACGATGTTCTCCTGTTTACTGTCGAGTACGATGTGGTAAAACGACTGTAATGAGAATGAATGATCAGGTGTTTGATAATACAGGAACAATATACCGATCAGCATCAGCAGTGAGCCCAGGAAAGTATAGATAAAGAATTTGAAAGTAACCGCGATACGTTTTTCGCCGCCCCAGATAGAGCAGAGGAAATAAACGGGTATCAATGCAAGTTCCCAGAAGAAATAGAACAGCAATGCATCCGCAGCAACAAATACACCCGTAAGACCGGCCTGCGTCAATAACATCAACGCATAAAAACTGCCTGGTTTTTTGTAATCGTTCTTATAGGTAGCGCCAAATATCAGCGGAAAAGAAACCGCGGTGAGCAGGGTGAGCATTTTACCCATGCCATCTATATGCAGGCTGATCCTGCTGCCGAGTGCAGGCAGCCATGCGGCATCGAATGCCAATTGATGTTTGGGATAAAAGCAAGTACCCGCCAGCGCTATTACCAGGCTGACGATTGATGATAACAATGCCCAGCTTTTAGCAGTACGCGCATCTTTCAGGAAAAAACCTGCAAGACCAGTAAGCAGCGGGACCAATATGAGTAAAACAGGGATCATCTCAATTCATTAAAATACTTTAGTGAAAAAACGCATGATGGCAAGATCATTGAACCATATCAGTATGAATACCACCATGGCCAATACCATCACGAGAATATAACTGCCCACCTGCCCGCTCTGTAATAATCGGAGCTGACGGGAACCATAACCAACCAGTTTACCAACACCATTCACCAGGCCATCGATACCGCTTTTCTCTACCACGTTCTTGAAGAAACCGGCGAGTGCATTCAACGGGTTGACGATGACAGTATCGTATAATTCATCGATATACCATTTGTTCTCCAATACTTTTCCAAGACCAGTTGCTGATTCTCCTCCGGACTGGTAGTTTTTGTACATACGAACAGCGATCAGTATGATGATGATGATGGCGAGTGTGGTACCACCCATCATCAGGTATTCCTGCGAAGCGGCCAAGTGATGCGGCTCTGCCAGTGCTGCTGAACCTGCAAAGATCGGAGCAAGGAAATGCTCGAGGCTATGCGCATGTTCTGCAAAAACTTCCGGGATGCCGATAAACCCACCGATCACCGAAAGGACCGCCAATACGATCAATGGGAAAGTCATCTTCCATGGACTTTCGTGCAGGTGATGCTCCTGCTCATGCGTACCGCGGAAACCACCCAGGAAAGTGAGGGTATATAAACGGAACATATAGAAAGCCGTCATCAGTGCGCCTGCAACACCCACAAAATAATACAATGGATTTTTTGCGAATGCAGCGGTGAGTATCTCATCTTTTGAGAAGAAACCAGAGAAAGGAGGTATACCCGCTATGGCCAGGCATCCCAATAAAAATGTGATGTGTGTGATGGGCAGGTGTTTCTTCAATCCCCCCATTTTGCGGATATCCTGCTCGTGGTGCATTGCATGTATTACCGAACCGGCACCAAGGAATAACAGGGCTTTGAAGAAAGCATGTGTCATCACATGAAATACAGCGCCGGTATAAGCGCCAACACCAAGACCAAGGAACATATACCCTAACTGGCTGACAGTAGAGTATGCCAGTACCTTTTTAATATCATTTTGTTTCAGCGCGATGGTGGCAGCGAAAATGGCGGTGGCCAATCCCACGATGGCTACCAATGTTTGCGTTGCTGGCGCCAGTGTATACAAAATATTGCTCCGCGCGATCATGTAGATACCCGCTGTTACCATGGTAGCGGCGTGGATCAGGGCAGATACCGGTGTTGGACCGGCCATCGCATCGGGCAGCCAGGTATACAATGGGATCTGTGCGCTTTTACCCATCGCACCAACAAATAATAAAGTGGTAATCGCAGTAATATCAAATGCGCTGAGTTTGGATACATTGGCAAACACCTCACCATAAGAAGCCGTACCCAGCTTCAATAACAGCCAGAATACAGCCAGTAAGAACCCAAGATCGCCAATACGGTTCATTACAAATGCTTTCTTGGCCGCATAGTTATAGTTCGTGTTCTTGAACCAGTACCCGATGAGCAGGTAAGAACAAAGACCAACACCTTCCCAACCAATAAACATGATCACGTAGTTGGCGCCCATTACCAGCAGCAGCATCGAGAATACGAACAGGTTCAGGTAAGCGAAATAACGCGCGAAATGCGGCGGCTCTTCTTCGTGCATATAAGCAGAAGAATAAAGATGTATGAGAAACCCGATACCGGTAATGATCAGCAGGAACAATACGGATAACTGGTCTACCTGGAAAGCAAAAGGGATCTGGAAGCTGTCGACTTTGATGAAATTGAATAAGGTACTGATGCTTCCACCATTGGCTTTTACGTCGAAGAATAAAGCGACGCTTATTGCGAAGGATGCCAGGATGGAACCACAGCCGATCAGGCTAACCATGCCGCGCGACAAGGCATTTCTTCCCAAACCATTGGCAAGAAATCCTATCAGGGGGAACAACGGAACTAAAAACACTAATGTATTCATACCCCAAACCCCTTAAGGGGCTTTTATTAAATCCTTGCGGATTTTATTTTATTAGTAAATAACCTCCAACTCCTCACGGGGCCGGGGTTTAATTTTTAAGTCTGTTCAAAAAGTTGATGTCAACCGAATGTGTATTACGGTATAACATCACGATGATGGCCAATCCTACGCTCACTTCCGCTGCTGCAACCACCATGATAAAGAATACGAATAACTGTCCTTCTATCCCCGCAGATGGCGATCCATTATGGGTGATGGCTATACCATGGTGCATTTTTGAAAACGCAACCAGTAACAGGTTCACCGCATTCAGCATCAGTTCGATGCACATAAAAACGATGATCGCATTCCTGCGTGTAAGCACCCCTATCACGCCAATGGTGAACAGTGTGAGACAGAGATAGATATAATATTGTATCGGCATATTAAATGCTTTAGGTGTATTTTATTTCTTTCCTATTACTACTGCTCCTACCATCGCGCTCAGGAACAATACACTTGTTATTTCGAATGGCACTACGTAATCGCTGAACAGTGCCTTACCCAGGTTACCGATCAGGCCGATATCGCCTGTTTTCATCAGCACCGCTTTATTCTGAAGATCTGTTGCCTGGCGTACCAGTGATACCAGTACCATCAGAAAACACCCACCGGAAATGACCCCGGCCAGTTTTGCCCAGACATGTTTCTGTGGTTCTGTTTCTGCATTCAGGTTCATTAACATGATCACGAACAGGAACAGTACCATGATGGCACCTGCATATACGATCAGGTTCACAATTGCGAGGAACTGTGCATTCAACAGAACATAATGGCCCGAAATGGCAAAGAAAACAGCAATCAGCCATAACACACTATGCACCGGGCTCTTACTCACCAATACCATAATGGCACTGAAAACAGCGAGTGCAGAAAGAAAGAAAAAAAGTATATCGGTTGTACCCATAGTTAATTAGTAATTGGTAATTAATAATTAATAATTAATTATTGTTGGTTGCGAATTTGAAAAGCTCATTATTAATTTCTAATTATTAATTATTAATTCGCGTCTGCCGTTGTCGGTGCGTCCTTTCCTACGGCTCGTTTATAAGCCTCTGTATCGCGCGCCGCATCGGGTATTAACAGGTCATCTTTTCCATATATGAATCCCTTGCGGGTAAAATTTGATGGAGCGAATGTTTCGCTGAGATAGATCGCATCTTTGGGACAGGCTTCTTCGCACAATCCGCAGAAAATGCAACGCAGCATATTGATCTCGTATTTGGCGGCGTATTTCTCCTCACGATATTTGTTCTCCTCGCCGGGCAAACGCTCCGCAGCTTCCATGGTGATGGCTTCTGCAGGACAAGCTACGGCGCACAATCCACAGGCAGTGCATCTTTCACGTCCTTCTTCATCGCGGTTCAATACATGCAGTCCGCGGAATACCGGGCTGAATGGTCTTGTTTGTTCCGGGTAGCGGATAGTGGGTTGCTTCTTAAAAATATGGCTGAAAGTAATGGCCATGCCTTTAAAGATAGCAGGCAGGTAAAGCCGCTCCCAAATACTCATCGGCTTGCGCCCCACTTCCTTCGATCTGTTTGTTAAAGCCTGCATGGTTGCAAAAGTATTTTTATAGTCCGTTTATTCAAAATTAGTCTATGGTCTGTAGTCTATGGTCTGTAGTTGTTTTTAGTTGCTGGTTGATAGTTATTGATAAAACCGCCAACATTAACCCAATAACAACTACAGACAACAGACTACAGACTACAAACAGTTACTGTTTCCACAATATCACCGCCCCTGTAGCCAGCATATTTACCAGGGCCAGCGGTATCAATGTTTTCCACCCCAGGTTCATCAACTGGTCGTAGCGGAAACGCGGGATGGTCCAGCGGATCCACATAAATATGAAGATGAAGATCACGATTTTCACCAGCAGGGCGCCCACACCCAGCAACGCCGCCAGGTTGGTAGACAAGGTGGTTTCATCGAGGAATGGTATATCATAGCCACCAAAGAAGATACAAGCCATAATCGCACTGCTCATGATCATGTTCACGTATTCTGCAAACAGGTAGAAGCCGAGCTTCATGGAGGAATATTCCTGGTGGTAACCAAAGTTCAGTTCATTCTCCGCTTCGGGCAGGTCAAACGGCGTACGGTTACACTCTGCCATCGCACAGATAAAGAATATCAGGAAGCCCAATGGCTGGTAAATTACATTCCAGTGACCACCGGGCGCCATCTGCTGTTCCACAATTGTTTTCAGGCTGAGAGAACCGGAGATCATCAGCACGGCGATCAACGAAAGTCCCATCGCCAGTTCATAACTGATGGCCTGTGATGCGCCCCGTAAGGCAGCCATTAGGGAGAATTTATTGTTCGAAGCCCAGCCACCGATCATGATACCATACACCCCAAGGCTCACCACCCCGAATATGTAAAGGATACCGATGTTGATATCCGCCACCTGCAGATCGATGTCCCTGTCGAACAAACGCACATGGCTACTCCAGGGAATAACAGCACAGGTCATCAGCGCAGCGGTCATCGCCAGTATCGGCCCGA
>Ga0247757_10000489_pt1 | contig 32394 bp, 27 predicted proteins | sample UWRJL126311R4_FD_180929 | JGI IMG/M metagenome (GOLD analysis project Ga0247757, IMG submission 180929) | Plant litter microbial communities from Arlington Agricultural Research Station in Wisconsin, United States - UWRJ-L126-311R-4 | ecosystem: Environmental > Terrestrial > Plant litter >... | reverse complement strand
GGGGTCGCGCACCGTAATATGACCCGCGCCGCCATGGTCGTAGCCGAAGCGTCCGAAAAGACGGAACGCTGCGGCCAAGCGCTGTTTGCGGTACAGCCGCTCGAGCTCGATGGTCGGTTGGGGCGTGATTGGCTTGCCCCACTCACCCCAGATGGTCGGAATGACGCGCGTCGCGGCGCGACGCGGGATGCCAGTGGGGGCGACGTGCAGGTCGGTCAGGGCTTGGACGGTCATCGGTCTCCTCCGCCGCAGACTGAAGGCCCGCATGTCCTGCGTCAAGAGTAAATGTCTTGTAAAGTGGAGTGTGCGCCTAGTCCGGGTGACGGCTGAGGAACCGCTCTTTGCAGGGTTCTGAGCAGAAATACACGTCATTTCCGTGGTGGCGAGCGTGGGGCGTCTCCGCGCTGACGCGCACTGACATCCCGCAAACGGGATCCTGCGCCACTATCACGGAGGGTGGCGAGGGGCTTGCGGCGGTCGTGGCACTGGAGCCCCGCGCGAGCCAGCTCACGTAGTCGACGAGCGCCTCGAGCTGCTCCGTAGACAGCGAGCTTTGGTAAGCGGGCATCGTGTCTAGGTAGCCCGAGACTCTTTTCTCGGTCGGCGAAACGATAGACTCGCGAATGTAGTCGGCGTTCACACGCGCCTTCGTGCCGTCGCTTAGCGCCACCTCTCGCCCCCAGGTTCCATTGAGCGCGGGAGCGAGCCCAGCATTCTCGTGGCAACCGGCACAACCGAGCTGCTCGAACTCCGTCTGCCCGGCTCGTGCCAAGGGCGAGGCGGCAGATTCGGCCCGCGAATGGGTCGATAGCGCCCGCGCGTGTTCGACCAGGCGCGAGAGGGCCAAATCGTCCTTGCTATCGTACATGCCGCGCACGTCCCCCGCGCGATCGATTAGGAAAAATAGGCTCGTGTGTAAGATCGGGTTGCTGGCATCCGAGGTCGGCTCGGCGACCACACGCATGCCATCCACCAGCGCTTGCAGGGGCTGTGGCTGGGTGCGCAGCAGGAGCCAGCGTGTTTCTTCCTTGGCCCAGGTTTCCGCGTATCGACGCAGAACTTCCGTGGTGTCGTGGGACGGATCGACCGAGAAAGAGACGAAGCGCAAGCTGGGGTCCGAAAGGCGGCGTTGCACCTGCCTGAGCCGCGCGGTGAGGGTCGGGCAAACACTGGTACAACGGGTGAAAATGAAATCCGCGATCCACACGCGGCCCAGCAATTGGGAGCGCGATACACGCCGGGCGTGCTGATCGTCGAATGCGAATTCGGGCACCGGCCAGAATTCGGCGTGGGGCGCGGGCGCAACGCGGGACGATGCACGTGCAGAGGCAAATCGAGCCGCCAGTCCGGCCGAGATGAGCACCAGCAAGAGCACGGTAATCCAAGCACGAACGGAGCGCATCGCGGGCGCGAGCGTAGCGCAGGCAATGGTCTTTGTCTCGTATAATGGAAGTTAGTCTTGACGCTGGCAGCCCGGCCGCCTAGAAGCGGCCCATGTCGAATGAGGTCGAGCTGGACGACATCGCCGAACCGCAGGCCCCCGCGCCGAAGGCGCTCTTCACCCGGCGTCGCCTGATCGGGGCGGGCGCCGCGTTGGCGGTTGCCGGTGTCGGCGCCGGGTTGCTGTACGCGCGCAAAGCGGAAACTCACACGGCGGGTGGTCTACGCAAGTTGCGGCTCGCGTGGAACGCGAACGCGATCTGCCTCGCGCCGGCGCTGATGGCCAAAGAGCATGGCATCTACAAGAAACAGGGGCTCGACGTCGAGCTGGTGAACTTCGCCGGTTCGACCGATCAGTTGCTCGAGGCCATCTCCACCGGCAAGGCCGACGCGGGCGTGGGCATGATCATGCGTTGGATCAAGCCGCTCGAACAGGGCTTCGACGTGAAGCTGATTGCGGGCACGCACGGCGGTTGCGCGCGCATGGCGGGCTCGCGCAAAGCGGGCATCACCGACGATCCCAAGAGTCTCAAAGGCAAAATCATCGGCCTGAGCGAGATTTCCGGCACGGGACGCAACACCTTTTCCATTCTGCTCAAGGCCCATGGCCTGGATCCCGAACGCGACGTGACTTGGAAAGCATTCCCGCAGCCACTCTTGGGTGAAGCCATCCGCAAGGGTGAGGTGCACGCGATTGCCGATTCCGACCCCGTGTTGCACATCATGGAGCAGCAGTCGGGGGGCGACCTAGTCGAGGTGCTGACCAATCTCAGCGCCCCCTGGCAAAAGCGGGTGTGCTGCGTGTTGGGCGTCTCCGGCAACTTGCTGCGCACGGACCGTCAAGCCGCGAAGGCGCTCTCGGATTCGCTCGTAATCGCCGCCTCGCTGTGCGACGAGAATCCCGAGGCGGTGGCCAAGGTGTTCGCTCCCTACGCCAAGGCCAGCGTGGCGGACATCGTTTGGGTGCTCAAATCACAAACGCATGACCGCCACCCGGTGGGGCTCGACCTCAAGGGAGACATCAAGCTCTACGCCGACGAATTGCGAGACGTCGGCGTGATGAAACCCACGACCATCGGCACCGAGTTCGCGGGCCGCGTCGTGGAAGACCTATACGCGTGAGCTTAGGAGCGCAGCATGACGCAATCCATCAAGTCGGTAGAACACCTGACCGAGGCCGCTCCCACCGCGCTCGCCCCGCGCCGCGAAATCTGGCTGCCGGGTCTCACGGCCGCCGCGCTCTGGTTCGCGGGCGCGGCCGCGACGCGGTTTTGGCCCGATTTGACGCACTGGTCGCGCACCACGCTATTTGCAGGGATTGAAGCCGCGCTCGGCTTGCTGCTGGCGCTGATCGCCGTGTTCGCCGTCGGCTCGAAGGTGCAAACGCGCATTGCTCCCTACGCCCGTTGGTTCGGCGCGCTTGCCATTGGCTTTACGGCTTGGGAAATCTTGACGGCAAAGACCGGCATCTTGCCGCTGCCGTTCTTCCCGCCTGCGCAGTCGGTGCTCGAGGTCTACACCGATGATGCCTCGCGCTTGGTCGAGAGCGTCGTGCATTCGCTGCTGTTGCTGCTCCCGGGCTATCTGATCGGTGGCATCACGGGATTCACGTTGGGGGTGTCGATCGGCTGGTTCAAAGCCGCCCACTACTGGGGCCATCCCTTTCTGCGCTTCGTGGGGCCTCTGCCGGCAACGGCGTGGCTGCCCGTCGCGTTCTTCTTTTTTCCTTCCTCGCGCAGCGCGAGCACTTTCCTCATCGCGCTTTCGACGACCTTTCCGGTCGCGGTGCTGACTTCCTCGGGTATCGCGAGCGTGACGAAGAGCTACTACGACATCGCGCGCACGCTGGGCGCCGACACCACTTTCTTGATCACGAAGGTGGCTATCCCCGCCGCACTGCCGCACGTGTTCGTGGGATTGTTCATGGGACTGGGCACGTCTTTCGCGGTGTTGATCGTCGCGGAAATGATGGGCGTGAAGGCGGGGCTCGGTTGGTACCTGCAATGGGCTCAGGGCTGGGCCGCCTATGCCAACCTATACGCCGCGCTGATCTTGATGGCGCTGCTGTTTTCTGGGCTGATAAGTTTGCTGTTCCAGGTTCGAGACTACTTGCTCGCGTGGCAGAAGGGGATCGTCCGATGGTAGCCGCTGCGGTTTCGGGTGAGCCCGCGCGGGCGGCGGGGCTGAGCGTCCAGGTGCGGCAGGTGAGCCACCACTTCGATACCAAGGGCGCGCCCCTGCACGTGCTCGACGACATCACTTTCACGGCCGAACCAGGCTCGTTCGTCGCGCTGGTGGGGCCCAGTGGCTGCGGCAAGTCGACGCTACTTCGTCTACTGGCCGGCCTCGACCCACCCAAGCAGGGCAAGCTCGGCGTCGACGGCGTGCGCATCGTCGGACCCGATCCTTCGCGGTTGCTCGTGTTCCAAGACCCCACGCTCTTCCCATGGCGTACGGTTTATCAAAACGTGGCGCTGGGCCTCGAGGCGCGCGGCGTGTTCAAGACGCAACGCTCACGAGTCGACGAAGTGCTGCGCCTCGTGGGGCTCGAGGGCTTCGAGAAAGCCTTCCCGAATGAACTTTCCGGAGGCATGGCGCAGCGCGTTTCGTTGGCTCGGGTGCTGGTCAACGAACCTCGCTTGCTGTTGCTCGACGAGCCCCTGGGCAAGCTCGACTCACTGACCCGCATGACGATGCAGGCCGAGCTGCTCAGGTTGTGGCAGAATGCCGGTTTCACGAGCTTGCTCGTTACCCACGACATCGAAGAGGCACTGCTTCTCTCGCAGAGCGTGATCGTCTTCTCCCCACGCCCGGCTCGCATCGTGAAGACGGTCGAGGTTGACCTCCCTTACCCGCGCCATCGCGACGATCCGCGCTTCATCGCGCTGCGTCGAGAGCTACTTGGCGCGATGAACCTGGGACAAGATCTGTAGGCGAGCGCCGAGGTACGGCAATCGCCTACTGCCTCGAGCGCCCGCGAGCGTTCGAGGCTCCCGGCGGTTCTGCTCAGAGTGCGAAAGCAGAGCGGCCCACACCGCTCAAGATCGTGTCATTCTGCGGAGAATGAACGCGGCTGCACAGCACGTCGCGGTAGTGTCGCTCGAGCGGATTCTTCCGGCTGATGCCCGGGTTCCCCGTCAACTCGAGCCCGATCTCCACCGCGCGAATCGCGTTATTCGTCGTGTGATATTTCACGAGATTGACCTCGTGACCCGTGAGCGGCAGCCCGGCGTCGGCACGCTTCGCCGCATCCGCAATGAGGACGCGGTTCTGATACAGGCGCGCTTCGATCTCACCGAACTTCTCTTGCACGCGAGGCAAGGTCGCGAGCGCGGCGCCTAAGTTGGTCGGCACGCGTTGCTTCAGATAGCCAGCGAGCCAATCTCGAGCGGAATGCGCGACGGCATCGTAAATGGTCGCGGTGGCGAGTGAGAACCAGGACGCGGCGGCGGCATCCCCCAACTTCGCCCAGGCGGACGGAGCGCGGATGTCCACCGCGTGATCCTCGGGAACCGGCGTATTTTCGAATACGACTTCGTGGCTCACGCTCGCGCGCATGCCGAGGTGGTCCCAGGCCGGTTCGATGCGGATGCCCGGGCTGTCCGAGCGAACCAAGAAGGTGCCGACGCGCGGCTCCGGCTCGTCCGTCTTGGCCCAAACGCCGAACCAGCGCAGTCCGGTCGAGCCCGTCGAGTAAATCTTGTTACCGGTCAAGGACCACCCCTGCGGAGTTCGACGGGCTTCGGTCTTCGGCATGCCACCACGAACTGGCGTACCCAGTTCTGGTTCTACGCGCAGGCCGCCGATCAGCGAGATCTCACCCGCGGCTTCGCGGGCAATCTTTGCGTACACATGCTCGGGCCAGGTCGCCACTCGGGTGGGGCTCGAATGGTACGCGTAGGTCATGAACAAGATGAGCGCGGTCGATGGTTCGCCTTTGGCCACCGCTCGCAGCACGCGCAAGGCCTCGCCGAGCCGAGCGCCGCGCCCGCCGTACTCCTTGGCCACCGTGAGCCCAATCAGATCATGCCGCTGGAGCTCTTCGAAGTTGGCTCGGGGAAAGACGCCGAGGCGGTCGTATTCTTCCGCACTCGCCGCGAACTTCGCGGTCAAACCGTCGAGAACGCCCTGGGAAATAGGCAAATCTGCGCTGAGTTGGGTCGCGGCCGCGTTGGACATTCTCGAACTCCTTGGACTCAGGCGCGAACGGTTTTTGCGTCTTGCCCGTACAGCAATTGGCGCTCTTCGGCGGTGAGCGGTACGGCGGGTTTGGGCGGATTGATTTTCTCGGCCAGCGCGTACGCGCGCTCCGTGGCGGGTCGCGAGGCAATGTCTGCCTGCCAGCGCCGAAGATTGGGAAACTGCTCGATGTCTTGGCTCAGGCGTTCGTAGTTGCGCGTCCAGGGGTAGCTGGCGATGTCGGCAATGCTGTACTCACCGCGGCCTGCGCCGGCGACGAAGTCGCGATCTTTCAAGCGCTTGTCGAGCACGGCGAACAAGCGCGCGGTCTCGCGGACGTAGCGATCGATGGCGTACGGCAGCTTCTCGGGTGCGGCGTGGTTGAAGTGGCCGTTTTGACCTGCCATCGGCCCCAACCCGGCCATCTGCCAAAACAGCCATTCGAGCGCTTCGGTTCGGCCGCGCAGGTCTTTCGGAATCAACTTGCCGGTCTTGTCGGCGAGGTAGAGCAGGATTGCACCCGACTCGAAGACGGAGATCGGCGCGCCGCCGTCTTGCGGGTCCCGGTCGACGATTGCGGGGATACGATTGTTCGGCGCGATCGTCAGGAACTCGGGCTTGAACTGATCGCCCTTGCCGATGTTCACGGGCAGGGCGCGATAGGGCAGGCCCGTCTCTTCCAAAAAGATCGTGATTTTGTGACCGTTGGGGGTGGACCAGTAATGCAGATCGATCATCTCAGAAGGGCTCCTTGTAGGGTCGCAAATCCAACTCTTGCGTCCAAGCGCTGCGGTGTTGCAGGTGCAGTTGGAAGTAGACCTCGGCGATCGCGTCGAGGTTCAGGAGCCCATCAGGACCTGCTTGCGCCACGCGATCGGCGGCCCTCGAGCGCAGGCGCTCGCCGTCGATGCCGCCGTCGATCACCACGTGAGCCACGTGGATGCCTTGCGGCCCGAATTCGCGCGCGAAACTCTGGCTGAGCGAGCGCAGCCCAGCCTTGGCGGATGCGAAACCTGCGAACGGCGGCTTGCCTCGCAATGACGCCGTGGCTCCGGTAAAGAACAGCGACCCCTGTTTGCGGGGGACGAGGCCCCTCACGACCTCCCGACCGAAGACGAAGCCCGCGAGCGTACTGCTGCGCCAAGCCTGCTCGAACGATTCCACACTCAGTTCGAGGGAGGGAGCTCGGTCCGCGTTGCCCGCGTTGAACACGCCCACGCTGAGTTGTCCGATCTCGGCCACTCTTCGCGCGAGAGCCAAGACTTCCCCTTCACGACTCACATCACCGGCGAGCGCGACGGCGTTGCCGCCGGCGTTGCGGATCTCGCTCGCGACGCCTTCCAGCCGATCCGCATTTCGGCCGGTGACAGCGGCCGTGAAGCCCGCCTTGGCAAAGCGGCGCGCCAACGCGGCTCCCAGGCCCGCGCTCGCTCCGACCCCGGCCACCCACACCACTGGCTCTTGTGCAGTGCTCATGTCTCGTATAGGGGACGTTATGGCGCTATGGTGTCCGAAGTCAAGCCTTGCTCGAGTCGCTGACCGAATGACGGCTATGCCTAGAAGGAGCGGTTCGTGAACGAGCGCGCGCGTCGATCCGAGTTCGAAGGAGTGTTGCGTCAGCACCGGCAGAACCTGGACGATATCGATCTTCAGCTGCTCTCCCTGTTGGCGAGGCGGTTTTCGATCACACGCGAGATCGGTGAACTGAAAGCGGCACATCGAGCGCCGGCCGCCGATCCCGAGCGCGAGCAGGCGCAACTACGGCGGCTCTGCTTACAGTCGGAGAGTCTGGGCTTGGCGCCCGAGGTGGCGCGGGTCGTGTTCGAGGCGTTGTTCGGGTTGGTGCGCAAGAACCATGTGGCGATCGCCGCCGGCCTGCGCGAGGAGCGCTAATCAGTCCGTCACGCGCACGACGAGCTTGCCGAAGTTTGCGCCGCGGAGCAGGCCGATCAGCGCCTGCGGGCAGGCGTGCAGGCCGCTCACGATGTCCTCTCGGTATTTGAGGCGCCCTTCGCTGATCCAGCGCAGCGTGTCGCGTTCGAAGGCGGCTTGCTGATCCGCGAAGTCGCCGACGATGAAGCCGCGGAACGTCAGCCGTTGGCGCAAGATGCGCATGAGCAGGTCGGGGGACAGGTCTGGCCCCGCCGGGGGAGCGCTCTGATTGTAATGCGCGATCAAGCCACATACGGGGATGCGGGCAAAGTCGTTGAGCCTGGGCAATACGGCGCGCAGCACGTGCCCGCCCACGTTCTCGAAGTATACGTCGATGCCTTTCGGAGTCGCTTCCGCCAACTCTTGCTCGAACGTGGGGGCGCGATGGTCGAGGGCAACGTCGAAGCCGAACTCGTCCAACAAAGCCCGGCGCTTCTCGGGGCCGCCCGCGATGCCGACGGCGCGCGCGCCGTGAATGCGAGCGATTTGGCCGACGGCGGACCCCACGGGCCCAGTGGCGGCCGCAACTACCACCGTCTCACCCGGCTTGGGTTGTCCGATCGTGAGCAAGCCGGCGTAAGCCGTCAGCCCCGGCATGCCGAGCACGCCGAGCCAGGCCGTAGCCGACGCGACGTTCAGATCGAGCTTGCGTAGCCCTTCACCATTGGACAGCGCGTGCGTCTGCCAACCGGCGCGACCGAGTACCCAATCTCCTTCCGCAAAGGCGGGGTTTCGCGAAGCGAGCACGCGCGCGACCGTCCGGCCTTCGATCACGTCGCCGAGCTCGAGGGTCTTGGCGTACGACTTTCCGCCGTTCATGCGACCGCGCACGTAGGGATCGAGCGACACGTACACGACGCTCAACAGCACTTCCCCCGCCGCCGGTTCGGGGAGCGGCTGCTCGTCGAAACGGAAATCTTCGAGCTTGGGTTCGCCTTGCGGGCGTGCGGCCAAGAGAATGCGCTGATTTCGAGCCATTTGGCGGGTATAGCACATGGTCTTCTGTAGAAGACTTTATTCCTTGACGGTAGATTCGCGCGGGCGTTACCTGAGGCGGAAGGAGACGGAAATTCGATGAGCAAGCTGCGTCTGTGGGGACACCCCCGATCGATCAATGTGGTGAAAATCTTGTGGGCCCTCGACGAGCTGGGGCTGGAATACGAGCGCATCGACGCGGGCGGCCAGTTTGGTCGGGTGCGTGATGCCGACTACCTCACGCTCAATCCAAACGGCTTGATCCCGACGCTCGAAGATGGCAGCGCCGCGCTCTGGGAGTCGAACGCCATTCTCCGCTATTTGGCCGCCAAGTACGGCTCCGCGCCCTTCCAACCGGCGGACTTGGCGCAGCGCGCTCGGGCCGACGGCTGGACCGAGTGGTTCTCGCACACCCTGTGGCCCCAGGTTCGAACGCTGGTCGTGCAGTTGATTCGCACCCCCGAGCCGCAGCGGGACGCCGCGCTGATCGCGGAGGCGAAGCTGAAGACCGAGGCGGCGTTTGCGATTCTCGACCGCGAGCTCTCCCGCAAGCCGTTCGTGGCGGGGGACGAGTTCACCTTTGGCGACCTACCCTTGGCGGCCGCCGCGCAGCGTTGGTTCAATTTGCCCATCGAGCGCGCGAGCGCCAAGCACGTCGAGGCGTGGTACGCGCGCGTGAAGGAACGCCCGGGATTCAAGCGCTGGGCGGACCTGCCCTTGGCCTGAAATCGTCCAATTTCGTTGGCCGCGGCACGCGCGAATTTGTCGTTTATGATGGTTTGGTGTCCTCTGGTCTACTATAAGAGACCAGAGGAGGCCAGCATGCATATCGGAATGGTCGGTGGACTGGATCGAAACGGCGGCGCATACGAAGACTTGGCGGCACGCTCCGGACATCGCTTCGAGCATCACAATGGGCACCTGGCCGGGCGAGGCAGCGCCTCACTCGACACGCTCATCGATCGCTGCGACGTCGTGGTCGTGGTCACGGACGTGAACAGCCACGCCGCGGTCTGGCGAGTTCGTCGCTTGGCCCGGCAATTGGGGCGGCGCTGCGTGTTGACTTCACGCTGCGGTCCGTCGAAATTTTCGGCACTGCTCGCCGAGCTCTCCGAGCAAGAAGCGCCGCCGCGAGCTGCCGCGCGCTGAACTGATTTCGCACGCGTCCGCGAACGCGAGCCTGGGCTTCGCGACGAGCCTGGGCTAGAGCCATCGGCCATGAAGGTGCTCTTCCTAGGTGGTACGGGAATCATCAGCCGAGCCTGTTCCGAGCTGGCGCTGGCGCGCGGGGTCGAGCTCTGGTTGCTCAACCGCGGCGCTCATGCGCCCATCGCCGGAGCGCGCACCGTGCAGGCGGATTTGCAGGACGTCGCCGCCACGACGCGGGCGCTGGGCAACGAGCGCTTCGACGCGGTGGTCGACTTCATCGCTTTTGCTCCCGCAGAGCTCGAGCCGCGCATCCAACTGTTCCGCGGGCGCACGAGTCAGTACGTGTTCATCAGTTCGGCGAGTGCGTACCAGAAGCCGCCGCTCAGTTCGCCGATCACGGAAGCGACCCCGCTCGACAATCCGTTTTGGGACTACTCGCGACAAAAGATCGCCTGCGAAGCGCGCTTGCAACGCGCTCATCGCGAGTCGGGCTTTCCGATGACGATTGTGCGCCCCTCCTACACGTATGGGGACACCGTGGTGCCGCTGGCCGTGAACGTTTGGGGTAAGACGTTCACGGTCGTCGACCGGATGCGCCGTGGACAGCCGGTGATTGTGCCCGGTGATGGGCTCAGCCTTTGGACCATGACTCACAACACCGACTTCGCGAAAGGCTTGCTCGGGCTCTTGGGTCGCCCCGACGCTCTAGGTGAAGCCTTTCACATCACTTCCGATGAAGCTCTGACCTGGAATCAGATCTACCTTGCGGTCGCCGACGCGGCCGGCGTCTCGGCGCCGAAGCTCGTGCACCTGTCGTCTGACTTCATCACGGCCTGCTTGCCAGAAACCGTCGGCACGTTGCTGGGTGACAAGTCGAATTCAGCGGTCTTCGACAACCGCAAGATCAAGGCCTTCGTGCCGGATTTCTCGGCCACCACGAGCTTTCGAGACGGTATCCGCAAGACCATCGCATGGTTCGATGCCGATCCAACGCGCCGCCTGATCGACGACCATGCCGAACAAGACTGGGACGCGATGATCGCGGCTCACGATCAGGCGCAAGCGGCGGCCGTGCTCGCCGTGCAGTCCGTTCGCACGGCCAACGGTCGGGCCTGATATGCCCCTCGTCGCACGCCAAGCTCGCTCGGATTTCGAGTTCGTGGCGCTCGTGGCGCTCACCACTTCGCTCGTGGCCATGTCCATCGACACGATGCTGCCGGCATTGGGCACGATGGCGAAAGAGCTTGGCGCCGCCCACGAGAACGATCGCCAGCTGATCCTGAGCGTATTCTTCGGCGGTATGTCTCTGGGCCAGCTCGTGTACGGGCCGATCTCCGACAGCACGGGGCGCAAACCGGCGCTCTATCTCGGCATCGGGATTTTCATCGTGGGCGGGGTGATCTGCGCCACCACGCACAGCTTCAGCTGGCTCTTGCTGGGGCGCGCGCTGTCCGGCTTCGGGGCCGCAGGACCACGCATCGTTTCGGTGGCGCTCGTGCGCGACGCCCATTCGGGCTCGGCCATGGCACGCGTGATGTCCTTCGTGCAGACCGTGTTCATCTTGGTGCCAGTGCTCGCGCCGTCCATCGGTCAAGCGGTGCTCGCGGTCTCCACTTGGCGCGCCATCTTTGCGGGCTTGGTCGTCATCGCCACCGTGAATGCGCTGTGGATTGGCCTGCGTCAGCCGGAGACGCTGCCCGTGGAGCGGCGCGTGCCGTTTTCCCTGCGCGTCATCGGTCGCGGCTGCGTCGAGACACTGCAAAACCGCATCGCGCTCGGCTACACGCTGGGCAGCGGCTTCGTGTTCGGCGCGTTCATCAGCTATTTATCGATGTCGCAGCAAGTGTTCCAGGAGCAATACGGGCTGGGGGCCAAGTTTCCGCTTTTCTTCGGCTTGCTCGCCAGCGCAATCGGCCTCGCCTCGTTCGCCAATGGCCAGCTCGTGATGCGCTTCGGCATGCGGCGCCTTGCGCGCACCGCGCTCGGTTTCAACTGCGTGCTGTGCGTGTGCGCAACGCTTGTGACGTGGGCGCTGAACGGGCATCCGCCGCTATTTGCCTTCGTCGGCTTCATGTTGGTCTGTTTTTTCTGCAACGGGCTCCTGTTCGGCAACTTCAGCGCGCGCTCCATGGAGCCGATGGGTCACATCGCGGGCGTCGCATCCGCCGTGATTGGCTCGATCTCGGGCGCGGTTGGCCTCGCTCTCGGCACCGTATTCGGCCGCGCCTACGATGGAACGGTGCTGCCGCTCGTGCTCGGTTTCACGACGGCCGCGTTGCTCGCCCTGCTCGCGACGGAGGTCGCCGAGCGCGGCCAGCTCGGCCGAGCAAAGTCACCCCTCGAGCTGAGCGCGATCGTCGACCCGCCAAGCGCGCACTAGACTGACGCGGGCGGGTCGATCAGTCGAATGTCGGCGCCCATGTCACGCAACTTGGGGACCAGGCTATCGTACTTGCGGCGCAGCTCTTGAATGTTCGATAGCTGGGTGATGCCTTCGGCAACCAAGCCGGCGACGACCAAGCACATGCCTGCGCGAATGTCGGTCGGCAATTTGAAGTTCCCGCCATGCAGCGGCGTGGAGCCCTGAATCACGGCTGAATGGACGTGGTTCTTGAGCTTGAAACGACAGGCGGCTTCGCCCAGGCAGGAGGAAAAGAGCGTGATGTTGGCGCCCATTTGATTGAGCAGGTTCGTATAGCCGAGCCGATCTTCGAAGATGGTCTCGTGCAGCACGCTCATGCCCGCGGCTTGGGTGAAGAGCACCATGAATGGTTGTTGCCAGTCGGTCATGAAGCCTGGATGCACCTCGACTTCGACGTGACTCGAACGCAGGCGCGTGCCTTGCGGAGCGCGCACGTATACCCCTTCCGAATTGACGCGAAACTCCGCCCCCATCCGCTGGATGAAGTTGAGGAAGCTGTACACCGAATCGTGCCGCAAGCGATCGATCAGCACGTCCCCGCCCGTGGCCAGCGCGGCGACCGCGAACGAGACGGCTTGGTTCCGGTCCGGCATGCAGCGCAGCTCGCACCCGTGCAGGCGCTCCACGCCTTGGATGACGTACGTGCGGTGCGAGTTCATCATGATGTCGGCGCCCATCTTTTGCAGCATCTTCACCAGCTCCAGAATTTCTGGCTCGATGGCCGCGTTTTCGATGATGGTGCGTCCGCGCGCCAGCACCGCTGCGATCAGTAGATTCTCGGTCGCCATCACGCTGGGGAAGGGCAACACGATGTGAGCCCCATGCAGTCCGCCCGGACCGACCTTCAAGTCGTAGCAATTGCCTTCGAGCTCGACCTCGGCGCCCATCTCGGAGAGGCCCTTGAGATGAAAGTCGACCGGTCGCTTGCCGATCTTGTCGCCCCCGAGCCCCGTGTGCAGCTTGGCGCGTCGGAAACGATGCAAGAGGGGCCCCGCGGCCAAGATGGCGATTCGGTTACGCAGGCAAATCTCAGCCGGGATCTCGAAGCGGTCGACGTCTTTGGCGCACAAGCGAACCGTGTGTTCGTCGAGCAGCTCCACGCGACCCCCGATGGCGGAGAACATTTCTTCGACAATGGTTCGCTCGTTGACGTCGGGCGCGCCCTTGATCAACACCGGTTCGTCGGTCAGCAAGGCGGCGATGATGCACTTGGTGACTTGGTTGGAGCTGCCGGCAATGGATACGCGGCCTCCCGTGAGCTTCGTACCGCCGCGGATTTCGATCAATTGTTCGGTCACGGGCGGATTATGCACGAGTCCGCCAGGGGCACGCAGCCCCGTGTCGCGTGGCTGCGTTTCACTCACCGGGCACCGAGGAACAACGCGGTTTTTAGCGGAATCTCGCTGACTTACGCGGTGGGCTTTGGAACCGGATCGGCCACGCGCGGGCGCCAGATCTCCGATGGGAGACAAAGCTTTTCTTTACAAGACCAAGCGGCTGCGGCTAGAGCTAGCCAGCCATGCGCCATTCCCGCCTTCGTCGGATTTCGTCGTTTGCCCTCGTTAGTGCCATCAGCGGGATCGGTTGTGCCGACAAGCCCGCGACCGAGCCGTCTTCGGTGACGGTCGCGAGCGCCAGTGCCAGCCCCTCCGTTTCGCCGCCTGCGGTGAGCGCGGCGAGTGCGGTGCCCCCCGCGGCACCGGCTGCCCCCAGCGCTGCGGAGAAAGCCGAGAAGGGCCGCGCCAAAGCCGATGCCGACCATCAAGCAGAGCTCGCGCGTTGGACCCCCGAACTGCATGCCGGGGCCAAGCGCCTCGCGGCCACCTCCTACGCGTCCACGGACGCTGCGCTCAAGGCCGTGCTCGCCAGCGCCCATCGTCAGCCCGGCAATGCGGCGCGCGACAAGTATCGCCACCCGCGAGAGACGTTGGAGTTCTTCGGGCTGCAGCCCACCTCGACCGTACTGGAGTATGGCCCTGGTGGCGGCTGGTACACGGAGCTCCTGGCCCCCGCCTTGGCAACTCGTGGCAAGCTGTTCGTCACCAGCGATGACCCCCAGGGCGCCCTCGGCGAGCGCTCGGTGGCTGGCTACCGCTTGAAGTTGTTGCTCGAGACTGCTCCCGAGTTGTTCGGCAAGGTAGAACCGATCCCGCTCGACCCAAAAACGCCCAAGCTCCCGCTCGAGAGCAAGCTCGATACGGTGCTCGTGATTCGGGAGCTGCACAACTTGGTCAATGACGGGTCGATCGATGCGTGGCTCGCCGAGTTCCGAAAGGCATTGAAGCCCAAAGGGGTCCTCGGCATCGTCGATCACCGTGCGTTGACCGGTGCGGACCCGATCAAGAGCGCCAAGCTCGGCTATCTGCCCGAGGCTTGGGCGATCGAGAAGGTCGAAGCGGCCGGGTTCAAGCTCAGTGCGAAGTCGGAAATCAACGCCAATCCCAAAGACACCAAGGATTATCCCGATGGTGTTTGGACCCTGCCACCCAGCTATCGATTGGGTGACAAGGACCGAGAGAAGTACGCCGCTATCGGCGAGAGCGATCGCTTCACGCTCAAGTTCGTCAAGACTGACGCCGCCGCGGCGGTGCCGGCCGCAGCCAAAGCCGTGAAAACGACCGAGCCGGCCGGACACTGAGCGACCGCCGAGTCACTAGGGCTTTTCTGCCAGCAACTTTTCGACCGTGGCACGCAGTTCGGCCTTGAGCTCTGCGTGCGCGGTACCGGTGGCCTTGCTCGCGAAACCGGCGTGCGCGCCGCGTACCAAGCCGCTCCGAGCGACGAAAAACGTGGCTGGCCAAGTGGAGAGGTTCACGGCTTGCGGCAGTTTGCTGCTGACTTCGCTGGGTTCGCCGCCGAGGAGCACCGTGTAGTCGAGGCCATAGGCGGCGATGAACGCGCGCAGGCGCGCGGGATCCTTCAGCTGCTCTGCATCTTCGAACGAGAGCGAGACCACTTCCAGGCCGCGTGCACGGTACGTCTTGTAAAGCTCTTCCAAAACTGGCGCTTCGTCGTGGCAGTTCGGGCACCAGCTGCCCATGACGTTGACCAGCACTACCTTACCCTCGAAGCGCGGGTCGGACTCCGTGACCGTCTTGCCGTTCAAATCGGGCGCGGAAAAGCGCAGCGGCTGGGACGGATCTTTGACGCTCGTCCAGCGCGAGGGATCAGGCGGCAAGGGCAGGTTGCGAGCGCGCGCTTGTTTGCTCTTGAGCGCGTCGTACTGCGTGCTGCCGTTTTGAAGTAGCGACAGCGTGCCGTCGGCCTTGGGCGTGACTTCGAGCAGCAGGGGGCGTGCGCCCGAGAAGTGACTCAGCACGAATTTGCCGTCATGGTAGCGGCCCGACAGGGCCCCCGTGTCGCCGTCGACGCGCAGAATGCTGGCCGTTACGCTGGCACCCGCTTGGCGCACGAAGAAGCGCCAGGCAGATTCTCCTTTGGCGGATTTCACGGCGATCTCCCACTGCCCGGCGATGTTGGGAACTTTACCGGTAGAGGGCGCGGGCGCGACGTGCGGGCGCGCTTGAAAAGCGTACGGAGGCTTTCCGATGCGCCCGTAAGCGCCGGTCAGCGTCCCGTCACTCCACGTGGCTTGCAGCTGGCTGCCGTAGTGAGCGAAGCGCAATGACAGCGAGCCCGCGCTAAAGCGACCATCGGTCGAGCGCACTGGATCGTCACCGTTGAAGAATGCGCCCTGCGCGGTTTCACCATTGGCGCTGAGCTCGAACGGGAAGGGGATCTGCACGCCGTTGACGAGCACGCTTGCATCCCACAGACCGGAAGGCAGTACGACATTGGGTTCAGCCGCCGAGTTCGCGCCGACCAGGAGCAGTGCCAACCCGAAGCTCAAGCCTGCGAACGTGTTCATGGGCGACCAATAAAGCAGAAAGCGCCCGGCGCCGCGACGGCGGGCGCGGTTGACTTGTGTCTTCTAGGATAGATACTTGTCTCGGCTTGGTTTTGCAAGCCGAGTTTCATCGAACAGGAGTCCGTCATGAGCAAGATCCGTGAAGAAGTGCTGCGAGCGAACGCCGAGTACGCGAAGGGCTTCGGGGATAGGGGCAAGCTCTCTCTGCCGCCGGCGCGCCAGTTCTCGATCCTGACTTGCATGGACGCGCGCATCGATCCGGCAAAGTTGGCAGGCTTGAGTGAGGGCGATGCACACGTGATCCGCAACGCGGGCGGCCGCGCGAGCGATGACGCCATCCGGTCGCTCGTGATCTCTTACAAGTTGCTCGGCACGCGCGAATGGTTCGTCATCCACCACTCGAATTGCGGCATGGAACTATTCAGCGATCAGATCATCCGGGATCTGTTGGCTTCGAGTCTGGAGACGTCGAGCTATGATGGCCAGGCCTGGAAGGATTCGGGTCATGGCCAAGGCTCGAGCCACGGCGAGTTCATCGACTGGCTGACCATAGAGAATCAAGCCAAGAGCGTGGCGCTCGATGTCGAGCGCATCAAGAGCCACCCTCTGGTACCTAAGAGCATCCCTGTCTACGGCTACGTCTATCAGGTCGAAACGGGGCGCCTCGTGGAGATCCCAGAAGCGACCGAGATCGGCCGGGCCGCCTGAGTTCAGGCACGGGGTACCCGCATGGGCGACCCGTCGCGCCGCTCAGAGGCGGCCGAGGAGCTCGGCTTTTTTGCGGAGGTACTCGTCCTCGGACAAGATCCCTTTTTGGTGCAAGCCGCTCAAGCGTTCGATCGTAGCCAAGATCTCGTCGTGCCCCTGTGAGCCGCTGTTGCCGAAATTCTGTGCGGGTTGCGTGTGGCTAGGGCTAGGGGCCGGGGGCGGCCAGGGCGGTGGTTGATGTTGGAACTGCGCGGGTTCGGGCATGCTGCTTTGCGCGTGATTCGGCTGATCGGCGAGCGGCAGGCTATCGACCGTGAAGGTGCCGAACTGGCTGCTGAAGGACAGCGTTCCGTAGGCGCCGCCTTGCTGCTGCTGCACGCCCCCGATGTTGTGGTCGAGCGTGTTGTACACGGTCACCCGCCCGCCGCGGTCAATCGCTAGGCGTTGCTTTTGCGGGAAGTAGGCATAACGTGAATCGTTTTGACCCCCGCTCGAGCTCGGGCTGCCGAGATCTCCGGGCCACCAATTGTTCCCGAACCCGAAGCCGCCGCTCCCGAGCGCGGTCTGTGGCATCGGTTGGAACACCTGCTGCGACGCGAGCAAAGCCGAGAGCTCGGAGCACAGCCCCGCAACGGTGGCTTGCAGGCCGCCGTTGAACATGTCGCCGACCATGGTCATGCCGCCGCGCATCCACTGTCCACCGCCGCCCAGCTCGGAATGGTAAAACTGCGCCATCGCGCCGCCGCCCGCGTTGACCGCGAAGAGCAAGGTCTTTGCTGCATCTAGGCTCACGCCGTAACGGTGCGCTAAGTTTTGCACGGCGGCTTCACCGTTCGGGGTCAAGGGTTGCACGTACGCCTCGCTGGCGAAGTCCACTGGTTCATGATGGGGGGACCGTAGCTCCATTCGGACGCGGCGGTCGCGAGCGGCTCGTCACGGGACACTCGGAACGCTGGACGGGTGCGCGGAAATCCAATAAGCGGACCCGCCAGCGCGGCGCTCTGGGCGGCTCGCGCTTTTCTTGCGCGTTTCCGTAGCGACACAGCCCGAATTAAGGCAACCGCATGGCGCCGTAGTCGCGGGATTGGGCAGAAATACTCCCTCAATCGCTCGCTAATTGCCCGCTAGCCAATTGCGGTCGGCCGCTTTTCACCTCATGCACAGCCCCGAGTACCCAACGTGACCACCAAAGCTCCCCGCAAGCCTCGCAAGGCTCTCAAAATCGTGTTCGTGATCGTCGGCCTGCTCGCGCTCGTGGGTACGCTCGGCTTCATCAAGTTTTCACAGATCTCTTCGCTCATGGCCATGGGCAAGGCGTACGAAAAGTCCGGACCTCCGCCGGAATCGGTGGCCTCGGGCAAGTCCAAGAAGCAAACCTGGCAGGGCGAGCTGAGCGCAGTCGGCACGATCGCACCGGTCAAAGGCGTGGCGTTGAGCAACGACTCGCCCGGCGTCGTCTCGAAGATCAGCTTCGAATCGGGGCAGTTGGTGAAGCAGGGGCAGGTGTTGGTGGAACTCGACACGAGCGTGGAGCGCGCCCAGCTCGCCTCTGCGATCGTTCGTCGCGATCTCGCGACGGTCAACGTCAATCGTTCACGCGCGTTGATCAAAGAGCAGGTGACTTCTCAGGCTCAGGTCGACACCGACGAAGCGCAAGTGAAGAGCTCGGCCAGCGAAGCGCAGACGATTCAGGCGCAAATTGCGCGCAAGATCGTGCGTGCGCCGTTCGCGGGTCGGCTCGGCATCCGCGCTGTCAACGTGGGCCAGTACCTGAACCCGGGCACCACGCTGACGGTGCTGCAGGCGATCGGCGCGGTGTACGTCGACTTTTCGCTACCCCAGCAGCAGCTCGGGACGATCGTGGTCGGCATGCCGGTCAAGATTCAGATCGAGGGCTCGTCGGAACCGCCCCAAGACGGCACGATTGCGGCCGTCGATCCGACTATCGACAGCACCACGCGTATGCTCAAACTGCGCGCCACCGTGCCCAACGCCGGTGACAAGCTGAGCCCGGGGATGTTCGCCAACGTCGCCGTGCAGCTGCCCGATCAAGGGGAGGTGGTGACGATTCCGCTGACCGCGGTGGTGCACGCTTCCTTCGGTGACTCGGTATTCGTGGTCGAAGACAAGAAGCCGGACTCCCCCGGCGACAAGAAAACCGCCAAGGGCGTAACGATCAAGAACGCGCGCCAGCAATTCGTGCGCCTCGGCGTGGCGCGCGGTGACTACGTGGCGGTGCTCGACGGCGTGACCGACGGTCAGGAGCTGGTCACGGCGGGCGCCTTCAAATTACGCAACAATTCGCCGATCGTCGTCGACAACTCCGTGCAGACCGATCCGCAGCTGAACCCCAAGCCCGAGAACCACTGACATGCGGTTCACCGACATTTTTCTGCGGCGGCCGGTCCTCGCGATCGTCGTCAATCTGATCATCATCATCGCCGGCATTCAGGCCGTGCGCACGCTGAACGTACGCCAGTACCCGAAGCTGCAGAGCGCCTCGATCAGCGTCACCACCGTGTACGTCGGCGCCAACGCCGAGCTCGTGCGCGGCTTCATCACCACGCCGCTCGAGCGCGTGATCGCGGCGGCCGACGGGATCGACTACATCGAGTCACAAAGCGTGCAGGGCCTGTCCACGATCAACGTGCGGCTGAAGCTCAACTTCGACGCTTCCAGCGCGCTTGCCGACATCAGTGCGCGCGTCGATCAGGTGCGCGCTGATTTGCCGCCCGAGGCGCAGGTTCCGGCGATTAGCATTCAGCCGTCCGACGCGCAGATCGCGTCCATGTACATGGCCTTCGGCTCGACCATCTTGGCCGACAACCAGGTCACCGACTACCTGCTTCGCATCGTCCAGCCGCGGCTCTCGGCGATCGCGGGAGTGCAACGCGCCGACATCCTGGGCGGTCGCACGTTCGCGATTCGTGCCTGGCTCAAGCCCGAGCGAATGGCGGCGCTCAACGTCAGCCCCGCGCAAGTCAGCCAAGCCCTGGGCGCCAACAATTATCTTGCGGCCGTGGGCCAGACCAAGGGCGCCTTGGTGCAGGTCAACATCACCGCCGCAACCGATCTCAAGTCGGTCGACGAGTTCAAGCGGCTGGTCATCCGCGCGCAAAATGGCTCGCTGGTCCGATTGTCGGACGTGGCGGACGTCGAGCTGGGCGCCGACACATACGAGCAAGACGTGCGCATGTCCGGCAAAAAGTCGACGTTCATGGGCATTTGGGTGCTGCCCAACGCGAACTCGTTGGACGTGATCGAGCGCGTCAAGCAGGAGATGGTCACGCTCAAGAGCGAGCTGCCGACCGGCATGGAGGCGAACATCGCCTTCGACTCCACGAACTACATCAATAACGCGATCAAAGACGTCCAGCACACCTTGCTCGAGACGGTCGGCATCGTGATCATCGTGATCTTTTTGTTCTTGGGCTCGCTGCGCACGGTGCTCGTGCCCTTGGTCTCGATCCCGGTCTCGCTGATCGGTGCCATCTTCTTGATGCAGATATTCGGCTTCACGCTCAACCTGCTCACGCTGCTGGCGATCGTGCTAGCGGTCGGCTTGGTCGTGGACGACGCGATCGTCGTGGTCGAGAACGTCGAGCGCCACATTCGCGACGGCAAGTCGCCCATGGACGCCTCGATCATCGGCGCGCGCGAGTTGGTCGGGCCGATCATCTCCATGACCATAACGTTGGCCGCGGTGTACGCGCCGATCGGCTTTCAGGGCGGGCTCACGGGCGCGCTGTTCCGCGAGTTTGCCTTCACGCTGGCGGGCGCGGTGTTCATTTCCGGTACGGTGGCGCTCACCCTCTCGCCGATGATGGCCTCGCGCTTGCTCAAGTCGGAGCATGGGCACGGCTGGCTCGTGCAAAAGATCGATAACACCTTCAACGCCATCAAAAACGCTTACGGCCGGGCCTTGTCCGTCACTTTGGCCAATCGCGGCCTCGTGTACGCGGTCTGGGGCACGCTCGCGCTGGTGCTCGTGCCGATGTACATGTTTTCGCCCGCGGAGCTGGCGCCGAACGAGGACCAAGGCGTCGTGTTCGGCGCGCTGGACGTGCCGGCCAACGCCACGTTGGAGCAGGTGAGCACCTACTCCGCCCAGGTCGAGAAGATTTTCGAGACCACGCCCGAGTTTGCCAATAGCTTTCAGATCACGTTCTCGAACGCCGGCTTCGGCGGCATGCTCACCAAGTCGTGGGAGGACCGAAACCGCAGCATCTTCCCGATCCAGGAAGAGGTAAACGCCAAGCTCGGCGTGATCACCGGCGTGCGCGCGCCCGTGTTTTTGCCCTCCGCGCTGCCGAGCGCGGGGTTCTTCCCGGTCGAGTTCTTGATCGCCTCCACCGCTCCCCACGAGGAGATCCTCCGCTTCGCCGATCAACTGCAGCAGACCGCGGCCAAGAGCGGCATGTTTGCGTTCCCCCCGGTGCTCGACGTGCGCATCGATCAGCAGAACGCCGCGATCGTGATCGACCGGGACAAGGTCGCCTCCATGGGGCTCAGCATGCAGCAGGTAGGCGCCGATCTAGCGGCGGCCGTCGGCGGTAACTTCGTGAACCGCTTCAATATCGACGGCCGCGCTTACAAGGTCATCCCGCAGGTCGAGCGCGCTGGCCGCCTGAACGCCGATCAGCTGAAGGACATCTACATTCGCGGCGCGGCCGGCCAATTGATGCCGCTCAGCGCCGTCGCCAGCCTGCAAACCGGCATCGAACCGCGCACGCTGAATCGCTTTCAACAGCTCAATTCGGTCAAGCTCTCGGGCGTGGCCGTGCGTGGTTTGGACGCAGGCCTGAAGGTGCTCGAGGACGAATCGAAGAAGATCCTGCCGGCGGGCTACCGCTACGACTACACCGGCGAATCGCGTCAGCTGCGTCAAGAAGGTGGCAAATTTCTGCCGGCCATGGGCCTTGCGCTGCTCTTGATTTTCTTGGTCCTTGCCGCGCAGTTCAACTCCTTCCGCGATCCGCTGGTGATCTTGGCGGGCTCCGTGCCGCTGGCGATGTTCGGCGCGATGATCTTCACCTTCTTGAAGTTCTCCGGTCCACCCGGAATGCATTTCAAGTTGACCGAGGGTTGGACCACCACGCTCAACATCTACTCGCAAGTCGGGCTCGTGACGCTCGTCGGCCTCGTGGCAAAGAACGGTATCTTGATCGTCGAGTTCGCCAACTCGCAGCAGGCGCTAGGATTGAGCAAGGTGGACGCCGTGCACGAAGCGGCCATCACGCGCTTGCGGCCGATTCTGATGACCACCGTCGCGACCGTGGCCGGGCACTTTCCGCTCACGTTGGTGACCGGCGCGGGCGCCGTCGCTCGAAACTCGATCGGCATCGTGCTGGTCGGTGGCATGAGCATCGGCACCTTGTTCACGCTGTTCGTGATTCCGTCCGTGTACGTGTTGATCGCCAAGGATCACCGCGGGGAGGCGGTGCACACCAAGTCGGAATCGGACATCGACGCACCCGAGCTGTTGCCTGCCGAAGGCGCCCACGCGGCACAGTAAGTGCGCACACTTGCCCCAGCCAGCCGTGCCCTTGAAAAGTGCGCGCAAATGGCCATGCTGGGGCAAGCCATGTTCGCTGAAGTCGTGATCTACCGGACCCCTTACTGCCCGTATTGCGTGCGGGCCGCCATGCTCCTGAAAAAGAAGGGGGTGGAGTTCAAGGAGATCGACGTCTCCAACGATGACGAGGCACGCGAGCGCCTGCTGAGAGACACCGGCTCGCGCACCGTGCCGCAGATCTTCATCAATGGCGTATCGGTTGGCGGTTTCGACGACATCGCGAGCCTCGATCGACGCGGCGCGCTCGACCCGCTGCTACGCGAAGCCCCCCGCCCCGAGAGCCGGAGTTAGGGGTTCACGCGACGTCGGCGGCGTACGACACCCGCCACGAGGGCGAGTGCGAGGACGCCGAGCCGCGAGTCGGATCCCGGACGTTCGCCGGCCACGCGGCAACCGCAGGCTTGGACGAGCAGGTCCTGACAAGTGTGACTTTCGGGGTGGCAGCCCAGACCGCTCGCGCACTCGGCGTCCGTGAGGCACCCGGCGCCGACTTGGCTAACACTTCCGGCGCGGCCGGCATTGGCTGAGCTACCCGCGTTGCTACCGCCCGGATTTCCGCTGCCGTTGTTGTCCCCACTGCTGTTCGTGTTGCCACTGCTGCTGAGTGCGGCACCGCCTGCGGCTGGACCGTTACCGCCGCTGTCGTTGCCTGCACCGCCGGCTTGGCTGGGCTGACCCGCGTCGCCCGTTAAACCACCTTGGCCCAAACCGGCACTACCCCCGAATCCGAGACCGGCGCTGCCCGCATCGGCGGAAGACCCAGCCGTGCCGGAGCCGCCTCCGACGCAAGCCGCTTGCCCGGGCGTGTCTGGCGGGGCCGTCACGAGCGAGGCGCAGCTGCCGAGGCTGCCGGCGATCGCGCACGACGCGCAAGTTCCGCACGCCGACGACGAACAGCACACGCCATCGGTGCATTTGCCCGAGGCGCATTCGCTGCCCACGCCGCATTGGATACCGAGCGGTTTGATGCAGGCGCCTTCTGCGTCCGCGAAGCAGCAAAAGCCGTACTGGCAAGTGCCTGTCGAACAATTGACATCGCTCGTGCACGCGCTGCCTTTGGGAATTTTGCAGACGTTCTGCTCCGTGCAAATGTAGCCGAGGCTGCCGTCGCAGTCGCTGTTCGCGTGGCACCCAGAGCTGCAGGTCCCGGCCACGCAAGCGTAGCCGAGCTGGCAGGGCACGGTCGCGGTGGGTTTGCACTCACCGCTACCGTTACACGCGCCGTTCAAGGTCGAGCTAGTGGCGCTGGCGCACTCCGAGAATGTGCAGCTGGTGCCGACCGGGGGTAGCGAGCAAGCACCTTTGCCGTCGCATAGGCCGGTGGGGCCGCAACTGCCGGTGGGTGAGGCCGGACAACTGTCGCGGGGATCGGTGTCCGCACGCACGCTGCCACAGACGCCATCGGCACCGCCGTTGGCGCCCTTGTTCTTTTGCAAGCAGCTTTGGCAGGTACCGCTGCACGCGCTCGCGCAGCACACGCTTTCGACGCAGAACCCGCTGGCGCACTCGCTGCTTTGGCTGCACGCGGCGCCGGTTTGCGCCAAATATTCCGCGTACACCAAGCCTGTTCCGCTCGGGTTCCCCCCTTGCCAAGCGCCGAGCAAGGCCGCGTTGGCCGAGATCGCGACCGCCGATCCGAATCCGTCATTGGCCTTGCCGTCTCCGGCGAGCAGCTTCTGTTGCTGGGACCAACTGCTGCCGTTGAGCGCGAACGTGTACGCCGACCCCGAATCGCTGCCTTGATCGTCGTCTTGAGGACTACCGACCAAAATCGTGTTGGCATCCGAGATCGCGACGGCGCGACCGAAGAGGTCGTTCGCCGAGGCATCGTTGGCTCGCAGTGTGGACTGCTGGTTGTGCTGGGCGTTCGAGATGACGATCACCGAGCCCGAGATACCGGAGGGAGTGAGCGGGTGCGCGTAGTTGCCGACCACGGTGTACGTGCCTGACATTGCTAGCGCCGAGCCGTAATACGCGAGATTCAGGTTGCTCGAGGTCACGTTTCCGCTCGACACCCAGCTCGTGCCGTTGAATGCGAAGAAGCTGACCGCATAGCCAGCCGCGCGCGCCGTACCGAGCGCGAGCGTCGTGCCGGAAATGGCAACGCCCGTGCCATTGTGATCGCCCACTCCGGTACTCGGGACCAACTTGGCCTGTTGCGCCCAGATCGAGCCAGATTGAGCAAACGTGTACGCGGCGCCCGCCTCGTTTCCATTCGCGCTTTTCTTGAGCGGAGCTCCAACGAGCAAGGTTCGACCGGAGATGGCGACAGCGGCGCCGAGGTGGTCCGACGCCACCGCGTCACTCGCGACCAACTTGGCTTGCAGGCTCCACGTGCCGCCGCTGCGACCGAACACGTAAGCCGCACCCGCGTCTACGCCCCCGGCGTCTGCCAAATAGGCGCCAACCACGGCGGTATCGCCACTCAGGGCAACGGCATAGCCGAAGTTGTCTCCGGCCGCGCCGTCACTCGCGGTGAGCTTTTGCTGCAGCGTCCAAGCGCCCGAAGTGCGCACGAACACGTAGGCGGAGCCCGAGTCGGTCCCGTGGTCGTCGTCCCCGTGAGCACCCACGATCAGCGTGTCGCCGGAAACCGCCAATGCCTTTCCGAAAAAGTCGCCCGCGCTGCCGTCGCCGGCCGTGAGCGTCTGCTGCTGAACCCAGGCCAATGGATCGATCGCAATCGGTAGCGGTGCGTCACGGACGTCGATCTCGAGGCGCAAGCCGAGTTCGGTGCGAATCGCGACGCGGCGCTCTTCACCGCTCGCATCTTCGGCGAAGGCTTTGCCATAGTGGACCGCGCGCCCCCGGGGGGCCGTGAGCACGGCTTCGCCGTCTTGCTCCGAACTGGCCGCCGTTGCCTGGTTGCCCAGAGCCAGTTGGATTTGCAGCGCTTCTCCGTGCTTGGCGCAGTCGGGCAGGTGATGAATGGTGAAGCCCTGCTCGAGCCCCGCGGGGCCAGGCATGTACCATTCGTCGAAACCGGCGTGTCGATACTCGAGCGCGCCCGGGCGCTCGGTGCTGGCCGACGGCGTGGCGGCGGGGATGACTTGCAGGTCACCGACACAGCCCCACGCGATGGCGGACAGATCGACGGCCGTCGAGGGCTCTTTGCTCGCCTGCGCGGCGAGCAAAGAAACGCGACCGGTCTCGAAGCGCGTCTGCAGCTGCTGCTCGGGGATGGAAGCGGTCCACGTATTGGCGTCGAGCTCCCGGACTCGGTGCTCGGGGCCGGCGCTGGCCTGCAGTGCGGCGATGCGTCGCGCCTCCGCGCGGGCCAGCGACTCTGCACCGACCGAGCGCAGCGTCACGCTGGAGTCTAACGGTAAGCCGCGATCGCTGCACGCGATCATGAGCAGTACGGCGATCAGTGACGGGTGGAGACGCCCCGCGCTGGGCAGGGCGAGACGGAGGAGGGGACCAAGCAAGGACTCACGGGCGCGTTTCACGAATCGTACTCCGGACAATTCGCCGGAACGTAGCTACGCTCGTGTTTCGGCTTCGCTTCGCCGAAAGGGCTCTCGTGAAACGATCGCGGGTTTCGTTCAGCCGCTGATCGCAGCCAGCAACGGCGCGATCTCGACCGGTTTGACGAGGTGGGCGTAGAAACCCGCCGCAGCGCTGCGTGAGCGATCCTCGCCCTGACCGTAACCCGTGAGGGCGATCAAGCGGCAGTTCGGGGCCTGTGTGCGGATGCGTGCGCCGAGCTCGTAGCCGCCCATGACCGGTAGCCCTGCTGAGTGCGCTTGCCCTGCACGAATGGCTCGAAAATCCGCTCGTGCATGTCGGGGCAATCCCCGAGCCATTGTCCGTGACGCCGATGACGGCACGCTCCGCCTCGCGCCAGGCCGCAGCGTGACGGTGCCGCCCACGTCGGCATAGCGAGCGGCGTTCGTCAGTAGGTTTGCGATCACTTGCGCGAGGGCCGTCGTGATCGGAGTTCGTCCCATCCAAGCTACGGATCAGATCGCCCTCGTCGCGCCGCCTCGCACGAGGTTCATGCCATCTCGCGCCGATACGCCAATTGGTCGTCGTGCATGCGCAGGAAAACGCGCTGTTTTTTGTCGTGAAACTCGCGAGCCGCGGGGTTCGGCTCGATCACACTCGAGATGGCGGACATCTGGGTCATGGCGGCGATCACGCTCGGGAACTTGCCGGCCGCGCGCGCCGCGAGCATCGCCGATCCGAGTAGCACGGCTTCGGGTTCTTTCGGGAGCAAGACGCGAGCGCCCGTTGCGTCCGCGTGTTCCCGCAAAAAGATCGGGTTTTTGCTGTCGCCGCCGGTCGCGATGACGGTCTCGATGCGATAGCCGTTGGCATTCATCGTGTCGATGATGTGCCGTGTGCCGTGGGCGATGGCTTGAATCGTGGCCAGGTACTCGAGCGCCAAGGCATCGATGCTCGCGCTCAATTTGAGACCCGAAACCATCCCTCGCAAAGACGGATCGGCACGTGGCGAACGATTGCCGTGATGGTCGGGCAGTACGTGCAGGTCGCGCGTCAGCGCGCCTGGGTTTGCGCTCGGCCCGGCGAGCTCGCTGAGGCGCTCGTTCAGAACGGCGTACACGCTGGTCGAACGCGCCTGAGCCAGGCCCACGAGCTCCGGGTAGCGCGTGTGCGATTGCAGAACGTGGTCGATCAACGCGCCGGTCGCGGACTGACCGCCTTCGGTCAACCACATCCCAGGGACCATCGCCGAGTAGTACGGTCCCCAAACGCCGTTGACCCAGCGCGCCTCTTTGGACACCGCCATGTGGCAGCTCGACGTTCCGCCGATCAACGCCAGTCGGGTTTCGAAGCTGTTTTCGTCGATGACCTCGCCCGGCCGCGCGCCGCCGAGTAGGCCAATCCCGCCCGCGTGCGCGTCGATCACCGACACTCCGACGGGGATGCCCGCGACCAAGCCGAGCTCGCGCGCCGAGCGTTCGCTGAGTACACCGACGCGCTCACCGACTGGTCGAACCTCGCTGCCAATGCGCCGCGCGTTGTCCAGGAGCAGCTCTCCGAGCCCGATCTGCTCGAAGAACGAGCGCGACCAGGCGCCGCGACCGTCGTTTTCGTGACCCAGGTAGGTCCACTTGCAGACCGTGGTGCAGTGCGAGCGAGAGTCGCGGCCCGTCGCGCGGTAGCTGAGAAAATCAGGCAAATCCAAGAAGCGCGCGGTCTTGGCAAAAGACTCGGGTCGGTGCTGCTTCAACCACGCAAGCTTGGGCGTTTCCATCTCGGGTGAGATGCTGCCGCCGACGTAGCGCAAGACCTCGTGCTTGGTTTGGTTGATCGCGTCGGCCTGTGCGATGGCGCGGTGGTCCATCCAGACGATCACGTTTTGTTCGCTCCGCCCCGTCGGACTCACGGTCACCGGCTCGTCGTCGGCAGCCAAAGCCACGAGCGAGCAGGTCGCGTCGAAGGCCAAGCCCGCGATTTGCTCGGCGCGCAGCCCGGCCGCGACCAGCGCGCCGCGGATAGCGACGCTGCACGCGCGCCAGATGTCGGCCGAAGATTGCTCGACGAAGTCCTCGGCCGGGCGAAAGGTGACGATGGCTTCGACGTGGGCTCCGAGCATCACACCCGTGGCATCGAACACGCCCGCCCGCGCACTGCCCGTGCCCACGTCGACACCGAGGAAGTACGCGGCTGACGTTGCGTTCATCTCAGCCCGCTTTCCCGAGAATACGGATCTTGAAGCCGAGCTCTTGAGACAGCGCCACCATCTCCTCGAAGATATCGCCGTAGGCCACGGCCACGTGATTCGACAAATAGTGAGCCATTAGCGTATCGCGCGAGATCCCCATGTCGGCGGCCATGAACGGCCACTGGCGCGTCGTGCCTTCCCACCATTGATCGCGCACGTTGGGCGGCAATTGCACGACCTCGCCGCGCCCGATGTCCATCCACAGTTCGCCCTTGCGAATGTAGGCGCGCGCCCAGGTCATCTTTCCGGGCAAGCTCTCGCCCGCGAGGGTGCCGCCGGGGGTAGGGAAGTACAGCGAAGGCTGCCGGTAGGAATGCGCGCCTTTCAGGCTATCGGGGTCATGGTTGAATGCATACGCGCCGCACGAGCCGGAGTTGAGCAACACCCACAAGAACCGGCCCGCATGGTCCGCGCCCCAACGCACGTCGTGAAACATCACGGCTTGATGCAGCTTCTTCTGCTTCAAGAGTCGTTTCATCATTTCCATCGGTAGCACGTTGCCTTGGTCGGCTTCGGTGGCGGTGGCAACCGTGTCGCCGTTCGATTCGGGACGGCAGGTGGAGTTGAACAAGCCCTCGGCCAAGTCGGACGGGGGGCGCAGCGGGATCAGCCCCAGCTGGTACTGCCAGCCCAGGCAATCGGCCTTGAACTCTTCGAGCAAATCCAACACGACCAAGTAGTCACGGAGCTGCTCTTTGCTGGCGTGCTCGTCGAAATCTTCTGCGCCCGCTTCGCCGTGGTGAAAAGTGAGGCCCTTCGATTTTACGAAGGCATAGGCATCGTCGATGCGCGTCTGTTCGATGCGGCGGCCGCGATCGATGATCCACGCTTGGTCGACCTTGTGCTCGGTGAAGCCGTGGCGGTTGAGCAGGCGCGGGCCGAAATAGCCGTTGATCATGCCCATCGATGTGTCGCCGAGCATTAGGTTCAGCACGCGGCGTTCGCGAATCTCGCGCGCCACGTTCGAGGCCAAGGTCGAAGCCGCGGCTGAGATCGGCGCGTGATAGCGGATCTCGTCTTGGGCGTAGCGAATGGCACCGGTCGTACACCACTCGTCGAGCTGGGCCATGAATGTCTCATCGCTCGAGAAGTCCGGCGCGTCGGTCCACGCGCGCGAGAACGGCCGATCCAAGCTCTCCAAGCAAGCACCGGTGTTCAGCAACCCGACGAGACCCGGCCAGCGGCCAGAAAAATTGCTGGCCAAGAGCAATGGGTTGTCTTTGCCGACGACGCCGTCCGTCGTGTGGGGTCCGTACAGCCAATGCACACACATGCCGATCATCGGGTCGTCGATGGGGCCGAGCTTCTCGATGGCGTGGTGGGGTTTTGACAGGAAGCCGGGCACCAAGTAGGGGGTGCGCCCCAGCTTCTTCAGCGCGCGTTCGAGCTGGGCGGTCGCTTCTTGCACGTTGGGCAACGCCAATTGATTCGGAATGTCACGTGCATCCCCCGGCCAAAATAGGGCGATCTTTTTCTGCATCACTGCTCCTCGACACGCTTCTGGGGCCTTAGAACCCGGATTTGCCGAGCATAGTGCGACTCACCCGGCTCGCGCTACACTCGCCCGATGGCTGGAAGCGTGCTCGAAATTCGCCCCCTCGGGTTTCCATGGGTAACCGCGGACCCGTTTCTGTTTTGCGTTCACCACGACGATGCCTATCCCGCGGGCAACGAGCACTTGGGTCCCGCGGTGTCGCTGGCGGGGCGCGCGCTCGGCCAAGACTTCGGCCGCAAAGACGGCTTCAGCATGTATCACGGCGAGGTCGTGCCTGGCTTCCCGCAGCATCCGCATCGCGGATTCGAGACCGTGACCATCGTACGCAAGGGCTTCATCGACCATTCCGATTCACTGGGCGCGACCGCGCGCTTCGGTAGCGGCGACGTGCAATGGCTGACCGCGGGCGGGGGCATCGTGCATTGCGAGATGTTCCCGCTCTTGCAGCGCGATCAGCCGAACCCACTCGAGCTGTTTCAGATTTGGCTCAATTTGCCGAGCAAAGACAAACTCGTCGAGCCGCACTTCGCGATGCTGTGGGACAAGCAAATCCCACGCGCCTCGTTCTTGGACGATCAAGGACGCGAAACGCAGGTCACGGTGATTGCGGGGCGACTCGGCGACGCCCGCGCGCCCTCGCCGCCGCCGCACTCCTGGGCATCACGCGCCGAGGCGGACGTGGCGATCTGGAGCTTGCGGCTCGCGCCGGACGCGACGTTCACGCTCCCGCCCACGCTCGCGACCAGCGTGCGCACTCTGTACTTCTTCCGAGGCACCACCCTCCGCATCGAGGGCGAACGAATCAACTCGCACGCGGCCGTGCAGGTCCAGAGTGACGTGCAAATCGTGCTGGAAAATGGCATCGCCGAGAGCGAAATCTTGCTGCTGCAGGGGCGCCCAATCGGCGAACCGATTGCGCAACACGGGCCGTTCGTGATGAACACTCGTGCGGAGATCCAACAGGCGATGATCGACTATCAACGCACTCGCTTCGGTGGCTGGCCCTGGCCCAGCGACGACCCCGTGCACGCGCGCGAAGAAGGCCGCTTCGCCAAGCACGCCGATGGCAAGGTCGAGCGCGTGGGTCGCGCTTAGGCGCGGCCAGCATCGGTCTCGATCGAAGTCGACATGTTGCGTAGTTATCCCGAAGCTCGAGAGCCGTGGCCGGAAGCCACCTGGCTCGATCTGTCCGATGCCAGCGAGGACGAGCGCTCCGCCGTGGAGCGCGCGACCGGGCTGCGCGTCCCGGATCAATCCGCCGTGCGCGAAATCGAGACCACCAGCCGCGTGTATACCGAGAACGGCGCGCTCTACCTGTCCACGCCGATCCCCGCGTCCCCGACGGCCTCCGAGCCGCTGAGCGCGGTCGGCTTCGTGCTCACGCGCCGCTTGCTGATCAGCGTGCGCTTTGCCGAAAACCCGGTGTTCGACAGCTTATTTCAGGGCTGCCAAGGGCAGCTGTCGCATTCGGCGTGCGACATATTCATGCGCATCATGGAGGCGCTCGTCGACCGGGCCGCGGACACTCTGGAGCACTGCAGCGTGCAGCTGGACGAACTGTCGCATCGCGCCTTCCACTCCGAACGCCCGCATCGCGGTGCAAAGAAGCTCGTGTCCGACAAGCTGCGCGCGACGCTGCGCAAGTTGGGACAAATCGGCGACCACATCTCGCAGATCCGCGACACCTTGCTCGGTTTCGGGCGGATCGCGGCGTTCGTTTGTGAGTCGGGCAGCGGTGTTCTCAGTGCCGAGGAACGTCCGCGGCTGCAAGCGGTGCGTGGCGACGTGGCCTCGCTGAACGACTATCAGCAGCACCTCTCGGGCAAAGTGCAATTTTTGCTGGACGCCACTTTGGGCTTCATCAGCATCGAACAGAACGACGTCGTGAAGGCGCTGACCATCGTCTCCGTCGTGGGCGTGCCGCCGGTCTTGGTGGGCGGGGTCTACGGCATGAATTTCGAGCACATGCCGGAGCTGCACTGGACTTTCGGCTATCCGTTCGCGCTGCTCTTGATGCTGGTCACCGGGCTCCTGCCCTTGGTCTGGTTCAAGTGGCGCGGGTGGATGTAGCGCCGGTGACCGTCACGTGTCGGGCCGAAGTCCGAGCGGCCCCTGGCCGGCGTGCTCGTCGGGTTCGAATCCGGCAACCTGAGCGCTCACGCCTCGCGCGCGTCAGATTGCCACAGTCTATCACTCCGTCGGGTGGCGGAGGTTCAGTTCTAAGGACGGATTTGGGCGCATAACTGGTAGAGGCGGTCGCTTCGGACACGCGGCATGCAAGGTGCATCGTCTAAGCTCGGACTTCTTCCCCTCCCGAGCTGTCGATGCCGCCGCCCAACCTTCCTGTTCGACCTGCTCGCCGTCCACCCTCCCTGCTCGAATTCGACACTGACGCTGACGGGACCGACGCGGTGCTCTCTCCGACGCAGCACCTGCAACCGTCGCTGCTGGAATTGGAGGACTTGCTCGAGGACTTGAAGCCGAAGAAGGAAGCCGAAGTATTGGTGCTCGACGCCGAATTCGTGGAAGACCAAGCCGCAAAGGAGCAACGACCCCAGGGCGTGCCCGAGGCGGGGGAAGTGATCGGCGGTACCTACCTGGTAGAGGGCGAGCTAGGCAGCGGCGCAATGGGGGTAGTTCTGCTCGCCGTCGATCAACGCTTGAAACGCAAGGTAGCGATCAAGCTCATTCAGTCATCGCTGTTTGCGAAGCACTTTCAGGACCGTTTCCTCCAGGAAGCGCGCGCCATGGCCGAAGTGAACCACCCAAACATCTTGGTGATTCACGCGTTCGGAGAGCATCGTGCGGCGCCCTACTTCGTCACCGAATTCGTGTCCGGCACCACGCTGGATCGCGTGATCGCGGAGTGCCGCCATGCCATCGATCTCGACCTAGCCTTGCGCATCCTGGACGAGATTTGTGCGGGGGTCAGCGCGCTATACGCAGCGGGTATCGTGCA
>Ga0247757_10000488_pt1 | contig 32417 bp, 35 predicted proteins | sample UWRJL126311R4_FD_180929 | JGI IMG/M metagenome (GOLD analysis project Ga0247757, IMG submission 180929) | Plant litter microbial communities from Arlington Agricultural Research Station in Wisconsin, United States - UWRJ-L126-311R-4 | ecosystem: Environmental > Terrestrial > Plant litter >... | reverse complement strand
GGGGGGGGAGTAGGCGATGGACATGTATTCTTTTGCTATGGCGATGTTTCGCTGGGGAAATGGTTCAGCGATGGAATGGTTGGGAGAGGGTGTGGTATGGGTACTTCTTCTTCTGGAGTTTGCTCTGTTGACATGATTACTGGGGGGTAGTGGTCGTCGCTGGACATAGTGGCTGTGGTAGGGGATGCTTTGAGCAAACCGGTAAGTAGGAAAAGAGTGCGATGGATTATTGATCTACATAGGCCTTATATATATAACATTTGAACTAGACATTTGAGTTATTTTGACTATGAGATCGTCATGACATCAAGATAAACAGCCCGATTCGTCAATCCCTTGCAAAGTATTCTCCTATTGGTCTTTGACTCTGTGAGGATCAAAAAATCTGCCTACAAGCAATGATAATCATTCCCGTTCCTTTGTTTAATACTGATGTATATATTTTGGTGGGTGGAGTTCAACATGGTAATAATGGATTAAAAATCAGTCCCAAGATAGAGACAGTAGTAGATAACAATGCCATGGCAAATCAGCCTTCCTCTCGGACTCTCAGTGTGCGGATATGTGTGTGCTAATGAAGCGGCCTATCACAACCTCGAGAGCTCCGCCGAACTGCAATCGAAGGAGAAGCCATGGGAAAACAAACGCTAAATGTGCAATGGTATAGACAGTACACGCTACAAACGCAGAAAACAAAACTGTTTGCAATGCATACAGTACACAGAACCTACATTCTCAACGTCAAGGCTTGAAGAACGCCTAATCCTCGACTGCAACTTCGTTATCCTTCCACTTAGCGTCAAATACCAGTTGAGCCTTCTGATTCTTCAAGGCTGCGATCTGAGAATCCCTGAACCTTGCGAACTCTTCTGGATTATCCGCCTCTAACCTCTTCAGCTCTTCCGCATTTTCTACAATAGAGTCAAAGGCTTTGTCCCAGCCTTGGCTCTCTGTCATGCGCCTAATCTCATCCCCGCTATAGTTGAACAAGTAATTGCGTAGAGCAAGAATATGTTGTGGCAAATGTTGGTCGTCCAAACTGCCAGGGACATTTGCATGGTCCATATGTGAAGAAGTCGGACGGGAAGGATTGATGATTTCAGTGCGAACACGATGACTGAAACGGTGGAATTCGCCTTCTTCGAGCATCTGACTTCGGGACGCGAGGTTGACATCGGAGTTGTGTCGGGATCGGAGAGCCTTTGGCTCGTCGTCGTCCGAATCTTGATTGGCAGCGTCGGTAACACTTGTGGAGAGTGTGGGTACGGTCGAAAGTGGGGGTGATGAACTATGAGTGGAGCTGCTGATAGAAGCTGTGTCATTTGGTTGCAAACGGGTCTCTGGGTACTCGTCTTCGAAGCGCTGAATCATTCCCTGCAAGGTTTGGTCAAGGAACATGAGGCGGCCTGGTGATGTTAATTTAAGTCTATGATCAATATGAATGGTTCAAGCTTACGATAAGGTGCATCATTGCCGGCTTTTGCCTCTCGAGCCAAAGCCAGCTGCAGCCTCTGTCGAATGTTGCGGGCGTTCTCCAACAAGTTCTTCGACATGGTATTAGCTTTATGCCCAACTTCTTCATCCTCAGTGCGAGTGCTTCTAGGAGTCAAAGTGCCACTGGGGGTGTGTGACAGCCGGCGGAGGTCGGTTGCTTTCTGCCGCAAGCAATAGTTGAGAGCCTTGGCGACGCCTGTTCCACCAACAATATAGTCCTCGTCAGGACCGACCACATCGTTGTCTATGTTGATGCACGTATCCGTCGTATGTCCGACGAGATGCATGAGCACATCAGGCATTTCTACCTCCTTTGGTGCGGTTCTAAGCTCGGGAATACCCTCGAAATTCTGCATGTTTCTGAGGCAGAAAGCAACAACTTGCTTCGCAAGAGCCTTGACAACCTCGTTGCTTTCCGGGCTGGGAACATCGACATCGATGCAGACAAGTGTCTGAGATACTTTGGCAGCTAAGGTCAATGAGGCATAGATCGCAGCCGCTTCCTCTTGCGCTTCTTCGTCTGTTCCTGTGGCTAGGGCGGCGATTTGCGGGTTTCCTCGAATGTCGATATGCCCGATGACCGGGCATTCCGGAAGCACCTCCGCAATGCCGATAACATCAGCTGGTGACAATGACACATCATTAAGGTGTATCCGCTTTAGCTTCTTGAGCTGGGGCATGTATTTCCGGAGTAGACACAGAGATGTCTGGCTAGAGAAGAGATCCCTATTGTGAGACAAGTCCAGGAACACAAAGTTAGGCAGCTTGACTAGTGCAGGGAAGAGAATTCGTAATGAATCTGGAGTAAGATCGCAGTCCGCAAGACTTAACGCCCACAGAGGGCAGTCGTTGGTGAAGCAATCAGTTAGCCGTCTCATGGAGCTACCAAGAGTATTACCGGCAAGATCAAGTCCCTGGCACACTCCTGATCGTACATAGTGCAAGATATGGTCTAATCCTTCTTCGTCGATGTTGTTGCCAGCCAGGCCCAAGCGCTGGACACCACTGATTATTGCTCCGTCAATTATTTTTCTGATGATATCTGGGGTAAGGCCACACTCGGAAAGTAGAAGGTCTTCTAGCTTTGAGCCGCCCAGCCTTTCAGAGATGGCTTTCGAAAGTATTTCAGACACGTCCTTTGACGCTGCCTTCGTCATATTCGGCAGCTCTTGCGAGCTGGTCATTGTTTGAACGGGCGAAAGTAACCTTGATTTTGGAAATGGTACCATTGACACATCGAGCGCTATGATGGATTTGCACATGTAAATGAACAAGGCAATGTGTCTCCAGCCTTCTGCAGTAATCTTGGGGTTGTTCTTGAGGACTAGTTTTTTGACGACTCCGCAACGCTCTTCAATCTTCTCTTGGCTATTCTTCTCGTGCCTGGAACCCGTGATCCTTCTTCTCGAAGGCTCTGGAACCTTGGCTGCAAGAAGGCCTGCAAGAATCACTCGAACCTTCTCATCGTTAAGGTCTGCATCCTCCAGAAACAACTTCTTGACGGGTACCACAGCTAGCCAATCGGAAAGTGTAATAACATCGGCAAGCTGCAACCTAGATCCGGTGAGATCAAGGCAAGTTACGGTCCCTGGTTCTGCAAGTGCAGATGCTGTAGGAGACGACAGTTGATCACTGATTCTTTTAAGTATTGGCGTTTCTCGCAGCTGACAGCACCTGCGATAGATGCGCAGAGGGTCGGTAGTAGGCCGATCCTGATGCCTTGGTGGAGTTGTTCTACCAGAGCTGTCGGGTGCGCCGTCGACGCTTGTATCGTCGTCGTCTCTGCTAAGCTCGAGCGGTATCGAACCGTTCTCCTCAGCCTTCCTTCGTTTCTTTTCTTTTCTCTCCTTGCGCTCGGCTTCAGACCGCTTCTTCTTTTCTTTCTTTTTGCTCATCTCCTTCTTCTCCTCCTCAACAACGGTGCCTTCTGGATTAGGCGCCTGCTCATTTCCCACAATTTCGGTAGAGTTGCATACGCTAACAGTGATCTCGTTGTCTTTTTTTTCTGCTGCTAACTCGGGATTCTTGAGCGCCTCTCCCTCTCCCTCTTCTTTCAATTTCTTCTCCCTACGCTTCTTCTTCCTCTCTTCATAGTCTGGGTCATCCTTATACCGTGGCCCACTGGCGATTTCGACATCGACGCAGAATGCGACACGACGTAGCTTACTTTCGTTGAGTTCCGGTACCAGACATCTATTTCTGTTTGGATCTATGTTCATCACTTTCCTCGGGCAGACGCCGCCATGGGGAACAACCTTTCCGAGTGGCCCAACCTGCCCTCCTGAGGATAGGCGTCGCAGCGCATTTGAAATGAAAGATCCTTTTGGTTGCTGAGGAACATATGGCTCGAATCCCGCATTGCTGTTGTTGACTGCAGCCTGTATGCCGTTGAGGGCACCGTTTGCTGACGGGTGTGTTCCATTCGCGCCATTCGCGTTAGCGGAAGCCCCCTGTGCCTGGGCATGGGTGGTCTGAGCTGGGGAATTCTGGGACGAGAATTTGGAGCTGATGCTGGATATCCACGAGCCCTTGCGAGACGGGGTTTTGGAGTCGGGTGGGGTGATACTGCCGGGTGTCCTTTCGGAGCTCCCTCGGCCTAGCAAGGCCGGGCGCTTCACGGGTGTTTTTTGCGCGGGAGTGGGTACTACTGGTGCGGGAGACGGTACAGAGGGGCTCTCGACAGCCGTCACGGACTTCGGACTATGGGGGTCATGGTGGGCACCGTGTGGCGGGAGGCCGCCGTGCGATGATGTCTTTGGGGGAGCGTCGCGCGCAAGGCCTGGCGACGAGGGAGCATGATGGCGGTGATGGTGGTCTGGAGAAACAACAGTCAGCATACACAGTAAAGCACGCTTGCGCTGTCGCTGCACGACGCCGAAAAGAGTGGAGCCGGCGTGATCCGCTCACCTCGCGTAGGGTGGTGCAGCCACGAGACGTCAACGCCGTGTATGTCCTCCATGCTGGTAGCAGTCGAGGGGGTGTAGGAGCCTGCGATGCTATCTCTGGCAGTATATGAAGAACGCCATCGGCCAAATCGGTGGGAGCCGTTCTAAGTGAAGCGTGCGGAGAAAATGTCAGCGGGGCTTGGTAGGAGGTAGAACGGTTAGCCGAGAGCGCAGAGTTCCGGGCGCGATGCAGCGAGCGCAGTCTAGATATGGCGACGGCCCAGCAGGAGGGAGCTGCTGCGATGCGTGCTGACTGGCGCTTGGTTGGCACAAGGTAAGACAAGAAAACAAGACGGGTCTCAGACGAGCGCCTTCGCTAGCATCGATGGATGCGAAGTGTGTCTCTTTCTCTTGTCCTGCTGCGGCGTCGGACCCTGGATATGACGAAAGGCTGGAGGCGCGCAAATCGGCCCCTCTTCGATGGCTTCATGGCTCCGCCTGCCGGGTCGCATCACCACAAACTAATCGCTCAACACACCCCGAGGCCGATGCTCTGCGGCTTGTCATCAGTCGACCTGTCACGCTAGCTGTCGACGTCTTTCCGTTTCCGCCACAGGTGCGCTGCTGAGTAACTGAGCTAGAGCGAGTCGAATGCCCGAGCACAACGGCTATTCTGACATACGGCGCTTCTCTTCAGCTCCCCTCTGGAAACATCCTTGGTCATCATCTATACCCTGTCACCAGCTGTTGGAGCCACCGTTGTCACGCTGTTGCCTCGCCCGTCAACTTCAGCAGGGTGGCGCTGACAACATTCACGTGCCATAAATGGCGCACATTGTTGGAATCACAGGGTCGTGGCACGCAGTTAACTCATGTCAAGTGTCGTGATACATTATTGCAAATGCAATTGCCATTCATTCGGCGGTTAGCTTTGCCGGCTGGTTACGGTATCCCGTTCCCCTTACATCCCCAGACGCCCTTTGCCCTGCTTTTGCTTTTGTCATCAAAGTTGAGTGAGAAGAGAACATGCACTAGCCTATGCCTGAAGCTCCTTGATCTTCTCCTGGACGCGTTTTTCCCTCTCAGCCTTGCTGAGCTTCTGGGTCCTGTACTTGAGCGACTCTGCCTTCCACTCCTCCTTGGTCTTCTTGGGAGCATCGCTCTCCTCCTTCTTCCACGGGTCCTCGCGAATCTGCTTGTGAGCATCGGCATACAGCTCCTCAAGGCCGTCAGCCTCGATGTCGTCATCAATGTAGCCGCTGAACTGCGACTTGTAACGCTCCTCATCATCATCGGCAAGAGTCTCCATGTACTCAGCAACGTGACCGCCGAAGATGTACTTGCGGAGAGTCTCGGCATCGAGCTCCTTGGTCTCAATGTCGAAGCCAGGGAAGCGGTTCTCCGAGTGGGGGACATAGAGACCACCATCCGAAGCACCCTTCATGGCACCGAAGACACGGGCACCAGTCGAGGTACGGGTAAGACCAACATCAAGGAACACCTTGAATGGGCGGCGCTCCTCGCCATCAACTTCAGCAGCCTCGGTCAAGGTGAATTCGCCGTCAGCCTCCTCAACACCCTCGAAAGCCTCGTCAAGCTCGAGCTTCTTCAGCGTACGGCGGGCAAGCAGGAGACCAGTAGCGTAAGCAGCAGCCCAGTTGGTAAGACCGTGCTATCAATGTTAGCCTTCCATATTCAGATAGCTAGACAATATACGTACAGTGATTCCGTAGGCCTTCAGCTCGTGAGCGTAAGCAGCCATGAAGACTTTGTCACCGCCGATCTCAGCGCTGATGACTTGAGCGACGATGTCACGGTTGGTGAAGCGGACGACCAGACGGTACTTGGGCGCATTGTACTTGTTCTTGGCCTGGGTGGTCAAGCGCTTGCGGGCATAGTAGTCGGTCTTGCCCTGTCGGCGGCGCTTGTACTTGACTTGGTAGCGCCTAAGGTTGCGTTAGGAGACAAGTCGAACATTGTGCAAAGGTGGAAAATGACTTACGAGAAGTACGCGTCGTTCTTGACGAGCTTGGACTATGCCAGAGTCAGCAATTAACGCTTCAAATACACTTCGAAGCAGCTTGCAAAGACTCCCATGGATAGCACGAAGACGCACTCAACCCTGCTCTGATCGAGGCGGGGTGTTGCCAATCGTGAGAATGGGCACATGGCGATTTTGCAGAGGCCGCCCCTACATGTCGCATTCAGGTAGACTTACGAAAGGCATCTTGACCGACGATGATACCGTGGGTGGTTGTCGTTGTAGGCTGTTGTGGTGGTTGTTGAAAGTTCGTAGCTAAATGGCTGTGTGTGCCAAGCGTTTAGCGAACTCGCAGAAGTCGGAGATCGTGGTGTCTTTGGGGTGGGTGACCACGGGCGCCTGGGCTGGATGCATCATGTGCATACAGCATGATTGCCACTGAACTATATAGATAGTGTGACCAGCTGTAAGTACTCTAGCAAATGGAAAGTATTGTTAGCATTTTGGATCAGCCTTTAGAGTACATGTATTTTCCTCTCCATTGCGATATGTCATATTCCAGCATCCTTGAACTTGATCAAGAGGCTCTTAATGAGCCTCCTAGCTGAGCTCATGAACTGATGCATCCAACGTGAAAAAATAGGATCCCGCAACTTACTATGTCTTTTGCTTTGTGAATACTTTATTCCATTAGTATGAAGCTGTAAGCTGTGATGCGCACAGACCCTCTCCCTCGCCAACGTCAACCTCATAAGCCCCTCCAATCGCCCAGGCACGGATTTCCGAATAACAGCTGTCCACCAACCTCCTCCAATATTCGATTATCCCTAGTCACATTGTGGACAGCATGGCGGAAGTCCCCATTGGTATGTCTAGCCTAACTTCTTCCCCGTTCTACATCCTGACGCTCCTCAGTGCTCGACGGCGGAACCGGTTTCCTCAAAGCAGGCTACGCAGGACAGGTCCGTACTCATGCTGGACTATGCGGTCAGCATTGGAACATACAAGCCTAATCGGAGTTTTATAGAACTTTCCTGACCACCAATACCCTTCAATAGTCGGCCGCCCGATCCTGCGTTCCGAAGAGCGAGATGGAGACATCGTAGTTAAGGATATAATGTGCGGAGATGAGGCCGCAGCAGCGCGCTCCATGCTCCAGATCACATATCCTGTACGTGTTTATCCAGGAGCAATTAAGGAGTTCCCGCCCTATTAGAGCCTATGCTAATGTTGCCTTACCCTGAATAGATGGAGAATGGTATTGTGAAACGCTGGGATGATATGCAGCACCTTTGGGAGTACACCTTTTATGAGAAGATGCAGATAGATCCGACAGGTCGCAAGATTCTCCTTACCGAACCGCCGATGAACCCTCTCAAGAACCGCGAACAGATGTGCGAGGTCATGTTCGAGCGCTATGGTTTTGGAGGTGTATATGTTGCGATACAGGCTGTTCTTGCTTTATATGCTCAAGGTCTGTCATCGGGAGTGGTGGTGGACTCCGGTGATGGTGTCACGCATATCGTTCCTGTCTACGAGAGCACCGTCTTGAACCATCTCACTCGCCGTCTGGATGTGGCTGGTCGAGACGTTACTCGTAACCTGATCGCTCTTTTGCTACGGAGAGGCTACGCCCTTAACCGAACCGCGGATTTCGAGACTGTGCGACAGATCAAAGAAAAGCTCTGTTACGTTTCCTACGATTTAGAACTGGACCAACGGCTCAGTGAAGAGACAACGGTGCTGGTCGAGTCTTACACACTACCTGATGGTCGCGTTATTCGAGTGGGTAGCGAGCGTTTCGAGGCCCCTGAGTGCTTATTCCAACCGCATCTGGTTGATGTTGAACAGCCTGGCATTGCCGAATTTCTCTTCAATACTATTCAGTCTGCCGATGTCGATGTCCGAAGCAGCTTGTACAAAGCCATTGTGCTGAGTGGTGGAAGCAGCATGTACCCCGGCCTACCCAGTCGACTAGAGAAAGAGCTCAAGCAGCTATGGCTTACCAAAGTGTTGGGTGGCAACCCAGAGCGATTGAACGTACGTATGCAGACGCTCAGTCTGGGATAAGGACTAATGCAGGTGTTGCAGAAATTCAAGGTTCGCATTGAAGACCCACCCAGACGCCGACACATGGTCTTTTTGGGGGGAGCTGTGCTTGCAAACATTGTGAGTTTCCTTGGCATTTCCGAATGCGCAACTTCTAACAGTAGCGTAGATGGCAGATAAGGAAAACATGTGGATATCAAAGCAAGAGTGGCAGGAGCAGGGTGCTCGGGCTTTGGAAAAGCTGGGCGCGAGATAATGCACCTACGCCCAGAAGCGGGTACAAATCAACATTGCGTAGAGAGAAAACGAATCAAAGATACTGCCGCAGGCACGCCTTCAATGCTAGGCCACGAAGCCATGGCGTTGCCATTCCCTGAGACTGTCTTTGTGATAGTACAGTATTACCTTTTCCGACATGTGATGAAATCGAGATGACGAACTGCCAAGTTGAGAAATACTCGTCTTTGTTCATTTTGACAGTCACGCCATACGGGCAGTGATGGAACATGGTTCGGTCGAAAGTTGGCCTTGTGCATTTCCCCTGGCTACCCAACAATGTGTTATTGTATGCATGTTTCTCCCCGCACATGGCTGGCGCTTGAAGCAACAGAAGGGAATGCGTCAACGGGAGATCGACGGCATGATAAGTTGGATTGCGCAGTCTATAAAGTAATATGTAGATAGCCGAATACACATTCGCGTATCCGTACCGTATTGAATGAATGTGTGTGTGCGCGTGTGTGTGTGGATCCACTCAATACGGGCATGACCACTGGCACTAGTAATGTATGGCTGTCGCAATATCATGGCAGCAACTGCTTGCGAACGGCAGTGCTACTGGAGCCTTTGGCGTTCAAAGAGAGGGTGTGCATGAAACCTAACGAGGGCAGCCGAACGCGTGAGGCCCCTTGTCGCAACGTACACAATAGGCGACTGCGAGCGAAGGATCATGTGCGCCCCGCAACGCTTGGACATGGGAGTTCAGGCATCAGAGTGTAGAAACGGCACGCTCTGTGTGGGCTTCACCGGGTTCCGTGTATGCTACGTGGCGATGGTGCAGAATTTTCATGGGCGAGGTCGGCGGGCGACCCAGATCTCACGATACGGTGGTGGTCGCGATCATGCATGTAATTCCGGAGGTGGCACACCAAGGAAAGTAGACAGCTGCGGGGATGACTACAATATTGTATGGGCGGGTAGCCATGCCCAGAGCGGACAATTGCAATCTCGACGAGGGTTCAGGTCGCTCTGGGCGCGTGTGTGCGCGTGTGAGCATGCGGGCGTCGGTCATGTTCGCCGGCTTGTGTCGCATCGTGAGGTCTTGGGGTGTGTGGGAAAATCCTCATGTCTCCAGCAGCATTGCAGCGTCATGGGCGACGCAAACAAAGACCTAGCAGGGGGCATTTCAACGGTGTTCATGGCTAAGCGCCAGCAAACAACACGTGAGATATTGGGCCGGAAGGTCGGCTTCACGATGCCCCAGGTGCGCACGTCATGGCTGGTGGACAATGGGATCGCATGGCCCCCGGCCAGGGCACACAACCCGATTAAATGACGATGCCGCTGGATCCTCAGAGAAAGTAGGACTCGCTGTTGCGGCATTTATACAGTGCATAACAGCTATCAGGGCCACTCCTCATCCCCAGCCCTCCCATCCACCCTCCATCCCGCGCCCTGCATCAACCCTCCTGCTAGCGACGCACTCCAGGTCGTCTCTCCACATCGCCCGCAGCCACGCGACAAGTTAATAGCCTGCCAAAGCATAAGAGTGCTAGGGTCCACACAGCCATTTGCTCTTTGGCCGCATCAGTCGCGCGACGGAAGATCGACTGTGTGCCCTGCTCGTTCAGTTGCCGTGCGCGCCGAATCCCAAGCATTCCAGCACACGCTCGGTATATTAGTGTCGCCTGCTGCTGCACTGGCACCCTGCAGGGTAGTCGTCTTTAGCTGCAACTTGTCTCTACAGTACAGCTACTTACCATCCCCGGTCCCAAGCCACCGCGGACTTTGTTTAAAGCGCGTAGCGGTCCTTGGTTGCTGCGAAAGTCGAAACCGGCCCACTCGCCACACGTCATACCAGAGGCCGCTTCGCACTCACCATTCATATTTGGCTGCCCGGCCACCAGCACCATTCTACATGTCCCCCCGACCCGACCGCAACATGCCCGCCTCGCCCCTCTCTCCCAGGATGGAGTCTCTTGCCATCCCTTCTCAGGCTCGTCGTCGACCACCTCTCTCCCACGTCCGCCAGTCTTCGTCTGGCAATTCCAACGTCTTGAGGCTGCCCTCTCTGCCACGCTTCCACCCAGCCAACTTTGCCTCTTCACAGAGCTCCAGTGTGGCTGTCACTCCAGGGACCAACCCCAACTCTCCACAGCCTCCCCTCTCTCCCAGGGCCCACCAACGGCAATACTCCGAAGTCCAACGCCAGATGTATATCTACCAGCAGCAGCTCATGGCCAACGCTGCTCGTCAAGCCCGAGTCTCTAATGCAAAGCCCACCAGCCCCAAGCTGATCCCACTCGACAGCCCTGGACCTGTCACCCCTATGGAGCTCGAGGGCGCTGACGGCTATCTCACGGCTGGTATCAACCCCACCGACGCTGCCTCGCATGTCGACAAGCTTATCCGCGAGGAAGCTCGTCGTCGAGGCGAGCTTTCACCTGGTCGAATTACATCTGTTGGCGGTCGATAACAAGCCAGCCGCACATACTCACGGACGTTTTTTCCTCATATCGACAAAAGGCCCAAACAAGACACGAAAGCTTTCGAATTTGCTACGAGCGTATATATTTGCACTGGCGTTACGGCTTTCCAGGAGAAGCATCATCGGCGTTTTATATCACGATCAGCCCCAGAACAAACGCAGCATTCTACAGTAAAAAAGTTGGTTTCGGAACTTTCCAATCTACTCTTTCACATATTCCCCCTTTCTACAGATCATCTGTGGTGGATTAGACTGCAATAGGGACGTGGATCCGGATATGCATGTCAAAGGCAGGTTCATGATGAGTATTTTCTGACGTAGGGTGAAAGAAGGGAATGGCGTTTCATCCAGATTGATTTCCTTTGTTGCCACGACACCCAAGTGCTGGATGTGTCGTGGCCCTCGACAATCGCTTTATTATTCTGCTCTGATACCACAATTTTGAAAGTTGTATTTTCCCGCCACCTGTCCACAGCTAGGTTCCCAGCGCTCCGTCCCTTGGGCGTAGAGCGGGGCAGATGGTCTACAAAGACCTGCATGTATTCAACCTAATTACATACATTTTCTTTGGTCTAAAGGCGTGTTACTTTGCATCGTTGCCGTGCTCAGGGAGAGTAGCTATCCTACCCGGTGGTACTCATTCGGCCATGGCTGCCTGATGCAGGCCTGGCGGTGCTGCGGGTAGTCGCTATGTGCCGACACAGCCGCTCCTATCCTAAGACATCCTTTGCTCCAACCATATCGCCTCCGTCATCTCCACACATATCGAAGTGGAGGCATACCTTGCGGTATCCATGTCTAAGATTATACCAACCTTACCCACACCCCCTTTTCGGTACTCCGTCCGGCTCTCAAAGTCTCCCCTCGATACTCATTAATTCACTCACGCTGGCGAGAGACTGGGCACCCAAAGTGCGATCTACTGTCGTGTTACGCCCGCCAAAACGCCGTGCTAGCGCCAAGTCCGAGCAAAGCGCCGCTTTCTCCCATCTCACGCAGCGATCTTCATAACAACTCCAAGCCCGCATTAAGCCACTACGAGTGGATGGCCCGCCGCACACCATTCTTGCAACGAAACAGGCTTGGCATAGCGTGCAACATGGCCTTCGGTGTTACGTCGTTGTGCAGGAAGCCTCTCCCGCTAGCTTGCTGCAGGTGCCATATTCCCTCCACGGATGTGTCTGTAGCTCTGCCGGTCGGGCACTGACGAAGCGAGCACAGAGACACGGGCGTAGCGCACAAAGACCGACTGGAATGGGTTGCCTGGCAGACGCACGGGTTTGGCACGAGCAGCGATAGTCTGACAAGAACATAGGGTTCATTGCACACAGGGGCCCTGCAGCTTGAGGGTGGGCTACGCTAATAGGGGGATAGGGTGACGCTTATCGGACGGTCACTACCGCGCCGCAACCTTCGAAGCAGCCAACAGGAACTCCCGAAGCACTGAAACATTCGTTCTCCGCCACTCGATAGGGCTGGCGGTCAAGCGATCTGCACCTTCAATCTTCTCTCACCAGCCCTAGACGGCACACGAGGGAGGCTGGTTGGATGAGTGGCACAATCATGCTCAGCCCACGACCAGCCACGCATGTCTCATCAAAGGCATGCCGTTTTGCCGCATGGGAGATCTCCACAGCCTGTACCGACAAGACAACTAGCATGGCGAACCGCTCCAATCCATCACCGCCTCACCCCTCCACCACGAAGCCACTAAAACACCGAAAACCCCAACCATTCTCTCCGCGTACCGGCTGCTGGGATTCGCATGCCGCCAGGGTCCATCTCACCATAGATCCGACGCTGTGCGGCGAAAATCACAGAGCTAGACGAATATCACTTCACATGTCCGAGTGTGATTCGTGCAGATTCGGACTGATATTCACCGACTATCGACGGCTGCAGCAACTGGGCGCAGCCGACCGCGAGAGGGAAAATTCCCAACTGCCACGCTTGGCCTCGCCAATTCACGGGCAAAGTGGGCTGATGGTAAGAAGCAGCGGCGCGCACGATTCCTTCACGACGAGACCAAAGCGGTCGAAGATGAGCACCGCTAACGGGGCTGCTACCAGCTCAGCTGGGCCTTTGGTTGTTGACGTGAAGAGAAGCGCGCGCTAGCAGGGAAAGCGATATCAGCCTCGGCAGCTATTCCAGTCCCTGCTTTCCCTGTCCTCTCCTGCCCCGCAGCCTCCGACCAGCCGACCCGTTGAAAAAAATACGGGTTTTCTTTGTTTCCGCTCCCGTATCGCGATCGCAAAATTAGCCGAGATCCAGGATTTGGCCTCACCCCGCCATGGCCCATTCCTGCTGTGCCCAGTAGTTGTCGCCGTCTTTTGTGCGGACGCCCCAGTCTTTGGATGTGCTTGGTGCACGTGAAACACTATGGATGGATTTGCTCGGCCCTGCTCTGCACTCTTGCTCTCCACATCGAGGGGCCCCTCCGAGTGCAGAACTTCCTGGACGCCATCGTTGAAGAAGCCCAAACTGTGCAAGGAAAACCTGCGCTTTACGGCATCAACGAAAGCGGGCAGGACGTCATGGTGCGTCTGAAAAATACCCGCAGGCGCTGCATGCGACTGGGGGAGCTTCTCCGAGGTCACGAGCAGCTAGCCACGAAAGCCGCCGGTGATTTGGGCATCTGTGCTACCGATATGTCTCTGCAGTCCCACGGCTGGTTGACGATGCTTGCCCTCGGAAGACTGCTGGTAGCGGTGACGTAGAATGCATCGTCTCGTCGTGTGGGTCGGTCTTCATTCATTACCTACTTGTTTGCGTTCGATCGTTCGCAGTTGTCACGCAGACTGATTCGGGTGAACATGCCCATCTGGCTTTGAACAAAGGGAAGTACGCAAAACAAATGGGTGCGTTCAGTAATTTCCCTTGTGTCTCGTACACGACTTGCTCGTTCAGCGTTAACAAGGAGCATCCTGGATATTTTTGCTTTAATTGTCAGCAGCCACAGTGATCCTTCAGAAGGATAAAAAACGCACGGGACAAGGCACTGCAGTCAGCCACATGGCAATCCATGCTGGGAGAAGGCATGCACATCTTTCACACTACTATGGGATTCTTCAATTGGCCTATAGAATCAACAGAGCATGAAGCAGGATAAAAAACATACGGCTTCCCCTCTCCTCCTCACATGAAACCATCAACCCCCCATCCACTCCCCCGGACCAGGACCCTCCAATACTCCAGGAAGTAATCTTGCAAGTGGTCTGACCCATGCATCTGCATCTGCATCTGCATCCGCACCCTCACTCTTTCCTTTCCCCCTCCTTCCTGATCCTTCCACGTACATTCTTTCTAGCAAGCATGCAGAATCCGTATTCCGACTCATCAAATGATATCCCTACACAACAAACCCTGTTCCCCCAGCCTGCATTTCTCCGTTTATCTCATATGATAAGACTCTAACGTGCGAGGTCTGTCTTCCTTTCCCATCTTACCTCATACTATCCCCCGCCCCCCGACTCCACCAACAAATCTGTGCACTTGCATTCCCGTCTTCCCGCATGCATGATCGGCAAGCGCCCCGAGGAGCGGATTGGTCCGATCGCCGAGTCCATGGCGTCAGATGCGAGGTTTATGTCTCCGGTCCGTCGGGGAAAGAAGGTGCTGATGATGATGAGGGGTCCGTTGCGGTTTGAGTGTGTATGTGGATATTGGGTCGTGTGGTACGCAGCATATCCCTGTTATAAGCGTGTGCATGCATATCAAATCTTCTTTATTTATTTGATTTTTTCTTCTTCTTCCTTGCGTAAGGTCGATTACAAATATCTTGGAAAGGGGGGGTGGGGAGTGGGAGTGGGGGAGTGGGGGAAGGGGAAATAGATATTGGAGTCGTATTCCCGGCTTGTATATTTTTTTTTGGTTTAGCTCCTATAAGGCGTTTCCCGTCTGTTTGTAGATCGACTGGGGGTGAGGGATCGCTGGGAGATGGGTTGATCGAATTTCCAGCTGCAGGACGATATCATCCGGCTGATGTGGAGGAATGGGACGAGAAATGTCCCCTCGCTGTTTGTGAATACGCAAGAGATGCATTCAGTAAGTGTGGGTGCAAAACCTGACCTGTTGAGGAGCCCCGATTTTCTTACCTGGCAATCTTAGAAACGTTAGAATATCACGCTTGAATTCGGATTGTAGCTAACTCTCCAGTTCTCCAAGCTGGCACTACTTTCCGGTACGTATCATCATAGCCATGCACCTTACATATGCATTTCATATCTCTGCACATCACCAAATACACATTCGAGAGAAGAAGTGGTTAAAAGAACATTTCAGTAACTTCGAATGTACCCGACACGACTGCATACTACACAGGTGCCCATGAAATCCATAATCCGCAAAACCCTCACCACACGCGTGCAGTCTCGTTATCTGCGCATCCGGTTTCAGGAATACTGAACATGACTGTGTTTAACCCTATACGAAAACCACAGGTGTACTCTCCCTTGATGTCCTGCTCGTAACAAAGTTAAGTTAAAGACAGGGACCTGATCTCGGTTCCTCCATGTATACATGACCTACGTTCAGGCTGCTCTTTGAATAGTGCTGTGGCATGATTACATGATTCCAGGCCTCCTGCAACTCGTACGAGGAAGCACTGGATTCAGCTCGCTCACTTCATTCTACAGAGACACCTTCATCGATATCGGGTACGTCGCCGATAATCACCCTAATGTCCGATTCAGAGAGCAGCTCCACCCATTCCAATGTATTTTCCGAAGCTTCAGTGCCATGATCGCTGCGATCTTCCCATGAGGTAGATTCCGATCCGATAGATTGCAGCGCTTCGCTGAGTTCGTCAGCGAGACTCGACGGAGCACTGGAAGGCGGTGATGATGCAATCGGGTCTTCAACCTTAGTTGTGAGTACCTGCAAAAGTTCGCGCAAGGACTCGCAGAGGACCGGGTAGATTTGACCACGAGTAGGCGGCAGCCATGGATCGAAAGATACCAGATTGTTGAAGGCCCACACTATTGCTAAGCAGATACATGCGATGTGGAGCAAATCCACCACAACCGTATCCACAGTGCGAAAACCATCACGGGCGAATGGATGATATGCAATGAATGCTGGAAGGAAGCATAATTGAATCCGAAGTAATGACCTGAGGATTATTCCCTGAGGATGTGAGATCAATGCCAGTCTTGCAATCAAATCTGTCCTAAACTTTATTGTTAGTATATGGGCTATCAGCGAGGCCCGAGGGAGCACTTACAAAACTATAGCGTATAGTATTCGAAAGCCAGCTTGATCCTCAAGGTTGGTTGGCACCGCAAGTAGGCAATAAAGAAGTCCTACCATTCTTTTATCAAGTACAGTAACATCCGAGTTGATCTGGCTACTTGGTGACGCGGCTGGGCCTGCAACATAGGGTGAACTTCAGCGAAGAGTTAGCTTAAGTTGGAAGTATGGCAGAATCTTGCCTCGTGGAACGGGGGGTCCAGGATCAAGATACCACTAATGGCTATTTGAGGAAACTCATAGTCTTTTAAAGCGGTGGTCTTGTTTCTGGTCGTCATTTCCTACGAGAGGCGGGAAGTTAACTTACCTCATATAAGTAGTAAATATTACTGCACTGTGCAGTAGAGCCTCAATCGGAAACATGATGCTAATCAGACTTCTCGTAACCCAGTATTGTATGGCTTTGGAATATCGAATGATTTTTTGGAGGATCAGGATCTTTCGGGCTAAAGTTGCCTTTCTCTCACATAGAAAACGTTTAGGCGGACGAGAGACACATGGCTGATGTATAGTGGAAAGGCGGCAGGCTAAGCCATGATCGCACTTAATCTCATATTTGGAAGGTAATGGCCCGTAGGGCACAGCATGTGGCCTGTATGCATGTGTTCCCGCTGTTGTCTTTGCTTGTTCGAGGCGTGTTTGCTCTTTCAAAGCCCCTAGATGACCACCTAGTCGAGCATTCGATCGTTCCGACTTACCTTTCCTGTATTGTTTGTTGTTCATGGGAGCAAAACGGGTGCACAGTAGCATACGTTGAAACTGGTGAATATACGACATACAGCACTTATTAGCAGACCGCGAGTGAATGCGGTCGAACCAGACACGTCTAAGCCCTTTCATGGATTTGAACGCAGTGCCAGTAGTCTCAGTAACCGTTCCCCAAGCGCGAGATAGGAAATCCCGTGAGTGAGGTAGGATTTGCAATGCGAACGCCCTCTTTGCGCATTGTTCCTCAGCCCATGTGATAGTATCATTCAGAATTTCCTGGTTGTCTTCATATGGCAGGAGGTAATAGTTATTGTGGGCGGTATTTATCGCGCGAACTAGACACTCAGGATGCGTTTCGAAAATGCGTATGGACAACGAAGAGGAAAGCAGCTTGTCTCGTCGGCTTTCCATGAGGTAGCACACGTTGCTGCTCGCGGTCGCGGAAGCATAGTGACCCTCGACACTGTGTAAGTACGTAGTGAGCGCTTGAACGGTTATCCAAAGACCTAAATTGATGGATACAAGACCTGTCGTAGCGATCGTGAATAGCACAAAGATGACCAGTAGAGGATGATGTGCTCCCCGTGCTTTCACTCCACTGGCCCTCTTCAGATTGTAGAGCTTCTGAGTGAAGGTCGCTTTCGTAGATGGGGCCGCTGTCTCAATATCGCTAGCGGGTGTCATAGTTCCAGACAAAGGAGAGACACTGTCCGGCGAAGTTGAGTAGCACGCTCCATCATCGCAGTCGTGGTAACCTGCAGTGTTCATCATATTGTCGTCCAACTGATTCACATCATAGCCGGTAGAGTCGTTCATCATGTGGTCTTCTAACTGGCCGTCGTCATGCAAGGGCAGGACCTGAGATGTATCCATATCTGCACATCTATTAGCCGTATTCCAAGTCGTCGATCGGCTTCGTCTTACCAAGAAGTCCACGCAGCTGCGGTTGCGGCTGTACGTTCCGAAGATGAAGCCGGGTTCGAGTTCGCAGTTGAAGTTGGTGTTGCAGCTGCGTCTGTGGGTGTGGATGCAATTGTGAGGCACGTAGGGTTGGGTCTTTTAAGCACACGGTGGGGTGCTCTGTTGTTGGGAGCTGTTTCACTGGTACGCGGGTGGCTGCCTGGCGCGAGCGCGGCTTGAGAGGCATTGGGGCGACTTGTTTGGAAATAGAGCGTGTGAGTGGTGGAATGAGGGTCAGTGAAGAGTCAAAGTCTGAGGAAAAAAGTGACGTGCCTGCAGCTGGTCACTTGTGGTTTGGGAAAGAGCGCAGCAGGCCTACCTGCAAACGAATTACGTTGGAGAACGACTTAGACAATGCTTGCCCTGCGATTCCACTAGCGGGACTTTTCACTTTTAAACAATGTGGAGGTGAAGACTTGGAAGGAGGAATTGTGTTTACCTCATGGGCAACTCTTCATTATTTCGACGAGGAGTCTTCACTGATTAATTGAAGGCGAAGAACGCCTGGATGTTCGTCCTATATCTTCTATGTCTGGGATAGCCATCCCCAGATCTTCAGCCTTAACCTCTGTTTCCGTCATTTTTACCTTTCTACTTACAGCCGCATGACCTTCTTCATCTTCGGTCTTAGCCACCACTTTCTCTTTAACTTTTAGCTTCTTCCCAACCACTGCAGAAGGGCAGAGTCCCCGGTCGGCAAGCTTGCAATCCCCACATCTCCTCCCAACAGGCAAGCATATTGTCTGCCCAAAGCCTACCAGCAAGTTGTTAATGTCATGCCATTTGTCTTGCGGCAACCATGACTCCAATGCTTTCCTGGTCTCTTCAGGCTGCTTAGTCGTGTGCCAGCCCCATAAATTAGTAATACGATGAACATGAACGTCGACGCCAATGCCCTCATGTCTTCCCCACGCTACACTCATACACAAATACGCCATCTTCGGGCCCACACCCGGCAGTGATGTCAGCCCTTCTATGGTGCCGGGGATATCAGAGTTCCATTTGTCCCGCAGGATCTCTGCAGCCTGCTTGATGTACTTGGTCTTCAGATTGTGGAAGCCTACTTTGTTGATGAAGGCGTTGAGCGCCGGGGGCTCGATGGCGAGCACGGATTCGAGGTTGAAGCCGCCGGGCATGTTCTCCTGCATGCCTTTAACTGCTACGCTCGTCACAGTGTCCTTGGTCTGGCTTGACAGCATCAGCGAAACCAGCGTCTGGAATCTTTGATCACGTGGTGACTGGTTGCGGTCTGCAAGGCTTTCGCACCCCATGGTGTCTACAGGAGCAACGTTCTCGTTACGCATTTCTCTCGTCAAAGCATATATCTCTTCCCAGTTGGGTGGAGGTTCGACCTTGATCCTGCCATCCTTGCCGGTGATCTTCTTTGCGGGAACTCGCCGCGCCTTTTTGGGTTTGGTCCCTTTCGCCGGCGATGCAATGGCCGTTAAAGATAGCTCTTTAGCTTCCCGCTTTACTTGGACCGGTGTGGAGTCTCTGCAGCGCAGCATAAGCTTCACATGCTTCCATACATGTTCCAGAACAAACTCACCTTCTCTTCCGCTTCCTCCCCACAATCGCTCCTTCTTCTTCGGAAGCTGACTCTGGCACAGAACTCAGTTCCGAGTCCGACTGGTCGCCGACATCACGATGAGATGGCTCTGACTCGTGGTTGACATGTGCAACGCCGCCAGTCGCGACCGCGTCTAGACGGCTCTGAGTCGCTGCATTGGCGCTGGAGCGAGTTTGGCGAAGTGGACGCGCACTTCGAGTCGCAGCGAGGATTCTTGACGTCTCACGGGAGATGCGGGAGGTTCGCATAGGGCAAGGGGTTGGTGTCGGAGAGACGCAGGTGGAATGGAATTGAGAATGGATGGCGTCGACATCTGACGAACGAGGTTTGGAAGCGCACCCGCGTCAGCCCCTGACGCATAGACGAGCGGCAGGCAAATAGCGTGCGCCGGAAGACCGCAAGCTTCTGGTAGCTTGTGGTGCGCACTGACGGTGTTCCCCCACGACTACTCCTGACACGCCAGCCATTTTTACTTACGCAGGCCAAGCAGCCGAAGCTCCAACATCGCACCTGAGAGAGGGAGCTCGGACGTGCCGAAGAGAGCCGCAAGCAATGCCGTCCTCTACCGACATTCCCTCGTTCGCAGCGACTCAGCTCACGCTTCTAGATGCCGAGTTACAGGCCGAGCTCGCGGAAACAAACGCGCTGCTGTCGTCGCACACGCCCACGGCTCTCTCTCGCGCGGGCCTTGCCATCCTGAATCTTAATGTTTCTTCTATACGCACAGGACTCGGCGGCAAAACAGTCATCGAGCTAGGGCTCGATCCCGCCATCGTGGCCAAGGGCGACAAGCCCGATATACCTGAACATGGAATCCGAGTCGGTGATATTGTAGCCGTCCAGGACCAGCCCGCGGGTAGTGCGAAGAAATCAGAGAAGCGAGACCTAGCCAAGAAGGGCGTAGAAGGTGTGGTGCTGCGTGTCAAGCGAGAGACGATCGAGATCGTGCTCGACAAGGAAGACGCTGATGTCCCTAGTGGGGGGAAGCTATGGCTGTCAGTAGTAGCAAGCCTTGCGGTCGAGAACCTCTACACATCGGAGCTAATGATGAGAACAGAGTCAAGCTGGCGAACGACATCACGTACAAGAGGTACGAGCTTGCCTTTGTGTGGAGTGCCCGCCATTAATGCCTCAGTGTAGGATGAACCAGACCATGACCAGCCTCCAAAAGCTGTCTGATCAGGAGTACACACCCTTCATGCGCGTGCTGTTTGGCCAAGGGTCCCCGTCGCCCCTTCCGTCGGATGTAAATGACCCGTCTAATCCTCTGCACAAGCTCGAGTGGAACGATCCAAGCTTGAATGATAGCCAGAAAGAGGCCATCAGGTTTGCTTTGGCATCACGCGAAATTGCTCTCATCCACGGTCCACCGGGGACAGGGAAGACGCACACGCTGATCGAACTGATACTGCAAATGCTAAAGCAGAAGCTGAGACTGCTCGTCTGCGGCCCATCGAACATATCGGTGGACAACATCGTCGAGCGCCTTGCGTCGCACAAAGTCCCTATGATTCGTCTTGGCCACCCAGCACGCCTCCTACCCTCTGTGCTGAATCACTCTCTTGATGTGCTCACCAGAACATCTGAAGCTGCGGCTCTTGTGCAAGACGTACGCAAGGAGATGGATAATAAGCAATCGTCCATCCGCAAGACTCGCAATGCCAAAGAGCGGCGCCAGATCTACGCGGAGTTAAAGGAATTACGCAAAGAATATAGGGAACGAGAGAGGGGTTGCGTTGACAACTTGATCCGTGGTAGCAAGGTTGTGCTGGCTACCTTGCATGGAGCCGGGGGCTTCCACCTTAAAGGGCAAGAATTCGACGCCGTGATTGTAGACGAGGCAAGCCAAGCATTGGAGGCTCAATGCTGGGTCCCACTGATATGGGTCAAAGCATCCAAGTTGGTGCTTGCCGGCGATCATCTTCAACTGCCACCTACTATCAAGTCGCTGAACTCCAAGGCCGCTAAGACGGCGAAGAAGGAGAGCAAGAAGGGCGACAAGAACAAGGTCGCTGACACAAAGGCAGACGACGAAGGGTCGGCAGTAAAGCCGGTGGCAGCTAACATGACGTTAGAAACCACGCTCTTCGACCGGCTGCTCGCACTGCATGGACCTTCTATCAAGCGTATGCTAACGACACAGTACCGGATGCACGAGAAGATTATGCAGTTTCCCTCGGCAGAGCTCTACGAGTCGAAGCTCATTGCTGCTGAGGCGGTCAAGCATAGATTGCTCAAGGATCTGCCGTACGCAGTCGAGGACACTGACGACACGCGTGAAGCTATCGTGTTTTGGGACACGCAAGGCGGGGATTTTCCCGAGAAGACGGAAGACGAGGAGATTGGTAAAGGCAGCAAGGGCATGAGCCTTGGAGACAGCAAGTCCAACGAGGCAGAGGCAGCCCTGGTCAAGCGGCATGTCGGCAATCTCGTGGACGCGGGAGTCAAAGCAGAAGACATAGCAGTGGTTACGCCATACAATGCACAGGTAGGTGGGGAATGATGCACGACATTGCGAGCGGCCCGCCGCCGTGTCCATGGCATAAACTGACGGTGATTGCACGCCAGCTAGCGCTTCTCTCTGGAATGCTCAAGGAAGCCTACCCAGGCATTGAGCTGGGCTCGGTAGACGGGTTTCAGGGCCGCGAAAAGGAAGCGGTCGTCGTGAGCCTTGTGCGCAGCAATGCAGAGCACGAGGTCGGGTTCCTGGGCGAGAAGCGACGGCTGAACGGTAAGAGCTGAGGAGGATGAAGTCTGCTACAAAAGGCACGGGTGCTAAGGACCGACGCAGTGGCCATGACGCGACCGAAGAGACATCTCTGCGTGGTGGGAGATTCGGAGACGGTTGGCAGGTACGTCCGCCCTTTTGGTTTGGCCTGTCGGGTGTGCCGCGCTCGTGCTCCAGCGGCCCGCCAGGACGGTCGGTTTTGCTGGTGCAACACAACACGAGGCATGAGGACAGCAGCACTGCCCCATGCGTTGAGTGCAACGTGGATCATTTGCTGACTTTGGATTGTGCACGGCAGGGGAAGCAAGTTTCTCCGCGCGTGGATGTCGTTCCTCGAGGAGCAGGCGGACCTGCGCTACCCCGACGTGGCAGACGTGTACGCGGGCTCGGAGTGATGGGACGGCTGGTAGGCACGAATTAGCGAGGGACCGGACGAGGTGAGGTCGGAGGCTCTGGCGCTGAGGCAGTCTGCACACGGCGTGACTTGGCTTGCAGTCCAGGCGAGCACAAACGGCGGGGTGGCCCAGCACTCCAGCACTCCACCACTACTCTTCCAGGCACGCCGGCCTGTCAGACACACAACCGGCGGCTATCGATAGACGGCCGGCAACGTGGCTTTGGCTCTCCGTCAATGGGCGTCGCTAAGGCTGCGCGTCCACCAGGAGCTAAGAGGCTGCTAAGATGGCGCGCAGCTGGCAGCGCCGCCAAAGTCAAACAGACGCCTGGCTCTCTGCGGGCGCCGCCACCAATGTCCCCGGTAGAGAAGGTCGGATATAACACCCACCGCCTATGGCGTCGCGTCCCTGGAGAGAGCACCGTGAGCATCGTGACCACGCACCACGCACCACGCACCCAGAGAGAGGGAGAGAGCGCGCTGCAGGCACTCGGACGAGGCCAGTGGCCCTCGCCCGGACGGCCTGCCTAGCTGGTCGTCGCGTCTGCAAGCGAGCACCCTCAAACCGCCAGCACATGCATGTCCAGGGTCCTGCGTCGGCCACACGACAGCTTCAATATTGCTGTATCGGTGCGGGCCTGCTCGATTCGTCGGCCTGCCACGGCGCCCACGCCCCTATCCAGCTCCCGCTGAGAGCCTGAAACGCACTCACGCACCCCCGGCCGCAGCGCAACCCGCTCGCTTCCCGCTGCCGTCGTCCCTTTGCGTCCAGTCTGTCCGTGCTGCCCTCCCACGCCGCCGACCCCCAGGTCCATTCGCTCCAAGCCCTCCATGGTCCGCATGGTCCGACATGCACTCCCCCGCCCCACCGCAACTGCTTGCTGCTTGCTGCTTCTGCTGCTTCTGCTTCTGCGGCCGCCCCTGCGCCTGCGCCTGCGGCCAGCCCGCAATACTTAGTCCTAACCGCGCCCCCTCCCCGTGTTTTTGATTGTCCTTTGCTGCTGCTGCTCTTGCGTGCCCGGCTCGCGCCTTCCTCGGTCGCTCTTTCCTCACCTTTGCCATTCCTTCCATTCTTAGCTGCCGCTATTCTTGTTCGACCATTGCGCCATCTCTCGCCAAAACCTGTGGGGCCGCTCGCTCTTCACCCTCCGTCCGAGCTTCCTGTGCCCGTAGTTCCCATTAATACCGAAGCTGTATCAGACTCCCGCTTGCTTGTACGACGGCCATGAAAACGCTAGCCAAACCTTCCTAGCTCTCCCCTGCCGTCGGTGCATGGGCTCATCTCGCTCTCTACCATCTTGGTCTTGTCTACTCGCTCGAGTAGAAATTTGCTTTCATGCTCGCCCAAGAGGACTTCCTTGCCCCCAACATGTCTGCCGAAAGCAGCTTGCAGCGGTCAAGCTGGAAGGCAGAGGCCATTCGCCGGGGTGACCTCAAAATCAGTGGTCCCATTCCCATCACCGAGGATGTTCCACTCAACGACTTTGAGGAAAAGGAATATGCAGCCAAACAGGCCGCTTTACTGCAGGCTCCACCGCAGCACAGTCCCCCTGAGCATACCGAGCGTCTACCAGACCCACCAACAGTCCCGCCTCCTCCTTCGCCTGCTGTGCAGGAAGAGGCCCCACAGCACGTCTCCGCTCAAAAGGACGATCCACCCCACCCACTCGACAGCCACGTCGAACTACCCCAATCCAACCCGCCTGTTGCTATGCACGAGCCGGTCGAGAGGCACCGGAGGAGTGCTACCGAACCCACTCTGCACAGCACTCCAAGTCCCTTTCAGTCAATCCCAGAAACACCCACCAGGTCCTCGACCAAGAAGAAGCGGAAAAGCGGTCTTCGAAATGTCTTCCGGAAGATGTTTGGTCGGCGGAGCAGGGACGACTCGCTCGAGGACGAGGCGCGCAGAGCCCAACCTTCGCAAGCCCAGCGCACCAGCGTGAGTATTCCTGCATTTTGACTGCTTTTGACACGGCTTACTTACTCAATGCAGGATGTTAGTATGTTGAGAACATCCTCTGAGAGGAAACCAGCCACTCGTCGTCCACGCATTTCGGACTTGGAGGTCGAGGAGCCTGCGCCTATCAATCCCTTGGGCCAGCACCTTCCATTCCCTATGAATGTGAATGCTCCCCAAGAAGCTAGTCCGCCTCACGAGTATTTGAGATTTGAGTCTCCTGCTCGTGACTTTACCCGCCGACGAGCTACACTTCCCACCGTCCTCGCCGTTCCTGAAACGCAGAGTCTGGATGGGAGGAATAAGCCATTGGAGACATGCGAAGAACGGCAAGAGGGAGACATACCTTCGCCACAAATCGGCATTGCTCTGTCTACGCCACATCAGCAGCAACAATCCAGTTTGCAGTCGAAGCGCAGGTCGCGAAGTGCGGGCAATTTGCACGAGCTGGCAAAGGGAAGGCCATCAGTGGAGCGTCGGCGTAGTGCTGAGATACGGTACTGGCGAAACAGTTATGCCTCCGGTAGTGTGTACAGCACGAATACGCGCCCACGCACGGCGCAGACAGTAGATACGGTGCTCAGCGCCGAAGGAAAGGAAACCATGCCAAAGCCCGTTGAACCTGAAGCTGAGCCTGCGGCCGAACCATCTCCCATATACCCACAGCCGCCAGCGGTTGTCCAGCAGGAGCAAGAAGTCCATCAGAACGGTCAAGTGGAAGCGTTCAACTTCGGCGTTTTCAAGAGCGACTTCTCCGATGATGGAGACTCTGAGAGTCCTGTTGAACCGACGGTTGATGGTGATCAGCGGAGGCTGTCGATCGAAGATCGCGTCAAGTATCTGGAGGCGAACATGCGCACTCTTGAAACTTCTGTGCGCCGCTTATCTGGTCGCAATAACAGGCAAACCATCATCCTAGAAAATGCACCAAAAGGCCGCCGATCCAGGGCCCGCAGCTCATCCGCTGGAAGCCAGAGACAGGCCTCACACCACTCAAGCAGAAGCAGCAGCCACACGCTCCAGCTCCGTCAGTATGAGTACGAGGATGATGCCCCAGCTCCTAATTCTTCACATCTTCCACCGCTTTCCGCCGTGAACGAACTACCTACCAGCAAACCTTCCCATGAGGACGTCACAACAGCAGCCCCTCAACGCCCCGCCACAGCATCCCCGACTCCAGACGCACCTTCCATCACCACGCAACTCGCGGCCCTTCACATCTCACTTCAGCACGAGCGCAATGCACGAAAGCTTCTCGAATCACATGTCTTGAAGCTCCAGCGCGAACTCACCGAGCTCTACACGCTCGTTGCCTCCAAACTCGCCGCCTCACCGTCGTATCCTACACCATCACCAGACGGCATCATTACATCGAGTGAAGTGAGGACACCGCGAGCGAGCGAGGTTATGAGAAATGCTCGTGATTTTAGAAGTGCTGAGAGTAGCGAGGAAGATATCACCAGTCCCGAGGACTGGGCGACGCCTCGAGAGGAAGTGGGGTTCGACGGAGCTGCGGGAGCCTTCTGGAGGGGTTGAACAGACGACAAGCTGAGTGAAACGTCCAAGTGGCGTGCTTGTAGTGGTGATGATGATGGGAACTATGAGACCAACGAACGTCTCTCTTCTGGTTTCTTTTCTCCTTTTTCTTTTTCTAATGCCTAGTAATGTGGCACGCACACGAGCACCACGCGCACCTCACATGGGTTACGGCTGGCATGCATCTCACGCCCTTGCTTGCACACACGCATTCTATGCATATGCGGACACGGAGACTGAGGAAAAAAAGGAGAAGGGGGAAGGCTGCGCACGCTGCATTTGCCCGCTCTTCTCCCCCTTTTTTTTCCTCTTCTTCTCTTCCTTCACTTACTTCTCACTTTCCTTGTGTATGTTTGTTTGATTGTTTTTCCGAGCCAGCGTTCTTGGTTTGGGCTTTTTTTTGTACGATACCCGTTTTTCCTATTCTTTTTTTCCTTCTTCTCTCATCTATCTTGACTATATACGTTGTCCAAGGCTAGTTGTTCTGAGCGTGGATGGACAGATGGATGGGCAGTTGGCTAGTCAGTGTGCATATTTTCTGCATCGCACGAGCGGGGAAATGATGGGAGATTTGGGAGATTGCATTTGAGGTGGCTGGGTAGCTTGCTTGCCGGCTTGCTTACATCTTCTTGTAGTATAAAACATACGTTGAGAAGCGGGTGGGTGTTGTGCAAAAGTTTATGGAAGGGAATAAGGAGAAGTTATGGGGGGCAAAATGGAGGATAATTGTAGGAAAATAATATTATTTGATCCAGAGAGGTTGTTCTGTAATGATTTTTGGTGCTTGGGTGGGAGTGATTTGGGAGGCGGGTCATTCCGCTGGTCTGTAGCTTCTTCTTCTACTTCTTTATTTTGCAAAAAGTGGACCGGAGTTGTGGGGTTTATCGGGCGAGATATGTTTCTTTTTTCTTCTTTCCTTTTTTCCCTTTATCCTACGGGCATCTCTAGGGGCTTTTGATTGTGGAATACTTCAAACCACCAGCGAGAATTATGCGTCGCCCGATGGACACTTGGACTCATTGTCCTTCTTTTTGCAGGTGAAGGGAAGGAAAATAGATAGGAAACTAACAAAAGTAAAGGGATCTTGTGAAATGTTTTGAGCTATACTAGTGTGAGGGACTGGAGGAAAGAAAGAGCGAAGTGTAGAGCTTTGGGTCGTTTTTTTGGGAGTGAGGTAGGGTCCCTTTTTTCTTCATCTGAAGGAAAGGAACGCCGGCTCCCAACAAGCCCGTTGGTATCGAAACTGGGGTATGAATACGCACAGCTAGCCATCGGAGAGGTAGCCATGATGTGAAGAGTAGGTTTCCAAGGCAATCGAGTTCACCGGTTCACAGGGTGATGTTTGCGATCCCACCAAACACCAAAGAGTCTGCGAGGGAAGTGAAGAGGCGCCGAGTCAACGATCTACCTTCTCGCATTTCTCGCATCTCTCCACGAGGGCTCGGTGTCTAGTACCCGTCCGCGTTTGTTAGACCATCCGGCGGAGCAGTCGTCGAGGGCCCCGCTCACAACTCCCATTCGGCTGCCATGGTGATATACAGCACCACTTCAAGTCCACCCCTCCTTTCAAGTGAGAGAAACGGACAGACTTTTTTTCTTCCTGGAATTTCTAAACGGACGGACTAGTAAGCAGAAAGTGTAGATCGGGTTATAAGAAAGAACAAGCAAAGCGCCGGAGGTGGTCTTCGTAACCACCACCATAGCCCATACACCGCTCCAATACAACCGCAAAGCCTACGCGAGACAGATATCTTGACGAGAGCATCCATACGAGAGAGAGAAGATCTACGAGATACCTAGTGCCGCTGACGACTGCTTAATCTCCATCTACGATACTCGAAGACAAGACCACGAGGAACGAGTCGGTCGATTCGGAAGGTCGTTGCAAACAGATACGCATACGAACCATACGACGTGCACGTACTACAAACTCGCCCTCATCCAAACGCCTAACCAAGCGAACAAGTTAGCAAGCAGTAGCTATAACATGCCGGGCTCCCCTACCTCCACCTCCGCCTCCACCTCTCCCCGCTCTTCCTCCTCTTCCACGGGCCATGCCTCACACTCACGAAGCCGTCACCACGCTAAACATGCGCTCTACTCCAAGGACTGCGCAGGCGGCAAGGACGAGGAGGAGCGCAGCGAGGACGATTCTGTGGCCGATGTGGGCGACTGTTGGAATTGCGGGGCTGCTTTGGAGGTACGTTCCTCCTTCTTCCCCTCTCCTCTCTTTCTCCTTCTTCCTGCCCCCTTGTTCCCGGGCTGTGTCGCTGATGGGAAATGGTATGTAGTACACCGGAGAAGGCCCCTCGGGAGTCGAGTGTCCGGAATGCGGTCTTCCGAATTGAAGGGTCGGCGCGGGGATGCTGAGGGCGGCGTGTCATTCTTTGCGTGCGGGAGGAAAGTAAGGGGGGGTAGGGCATGAGGTGGGTATCTTGCTGAACTACAATGTATCTAACACCCGTGGATGCTGGAAAGAAATAGTGTGCTTTAGAAGCAAGAGGATTAAGTGGGCGAAAGAAGGGGTCTAGAAAGGAAATGGCAATTGGGCCTCTAGTCTTGCAATGATGAGCTTGGTGCTGTCGTGATTCAGACGGATACTGCCATAGAGCTGGTTTACCTGTGCCCGGGGAGGTGGAGTGGAGACAGGGTGCAGATGCACTCTAGTTACTCAGTTCGAACAAGTAAAAGAAGAAGAAAAGCTTGAGAACAGCAGTGAAGCGGGTGGAACCTCGTACACTCCAACCAGTTCATCCATTTATGAAGTCTACAATTCCACAAGCTTACTCGTGTATAGGAAACTCTTTTACGGAGGCTTGCACATTGTTGGTTCCATGGGAGAACGTCCACATGAGAAGGCTTTTGTTGATGTTTCAGTTTAGTGTTAAACGTTGGAGTGCAACACTTAGAGGGCTGTTAGAGTGCTGAAGGTACTGTTAGCTACAAAGTGCGCATTTTATCGTGAGATTCTTCTTTTTCTCAACCTAGAGGAAGTCGCTTCACTCATCATCTCAGATGCCCACTGTCTATCACGACAGAATCCTTGTTCCACCGTGTATTTTGTTTATCTGTACACCTAACACGCAAGATCCTACGTAATCCCGGATACGCGTACATCTACAAAAGTTCCGCCCTTTTGTAATCAAATTTTGCCCTTCAACCCTCTAATCTGTCAGCTTTGCGGGGATTCACGGAAGCTTGCAACCTATCACTTGAGTCTCCGTAGGCGTGGTTTCATGTCGACCAGATCGATCTCATTGTCAGCATTTAACCGAATTAAATCAACGTCGGCTAGACTAACAACTCACACACCCTTTCGATTAGGCTCTGTCTGGTTGGATGGTGCCTTGGTTGCGGCATCAGAGTGGTCAAGTACGCCCAATTCCCAGAAAGCACCAAAGTATCGAGTCAGTATGAATGATTCGACAGAACCCCCAGAATCGCGGTGTACATCGAGCGGTGCCAATGAGATTACAGAATCGATTGGCTCTGACCGGAAGCACTGACAATACGATAAAATTTGCCCACCAGGGCGTACTTGTTCTGCCCCAACGCCATCGGGATGGAACAATCCTTCCCCAGCCTACAATACATCGGGACGGTCGACACAACCCCCCAAGCATCCACATCCGTTCCCGCAGAAACGACCGGTACCCTCGCGATAAACTCTCGTACTCGCCGTTGGCGATCCGATCCCGCGTCGCTTCGCAGGCTCGACGACGCCTAACCCCTGCGGGAAAAGGAGCCTCGGTCCATGGCCTCCAAGCAAGTTAGCAACCCCAGACCCCGCATCTTATCCCAATTGTGGATCTGTGCTATCTCTCTTCCAGCGATGCCGCGGCGTGGGTTATTCGCCCGTTGGACTGTGCCCTCGTATGCATGGCTGTGCCTCGGGTTGTGCACTGTACTAAGATGCACAGCATATTGGCGACGTTGCCGTGGCATCTATTTCTCTCTCATCCATCTGGACCTTTTTCTTTTTGAGTTTTTCGATCTCTACGACGCGATTGGAAGGAGGGCCGCTGGACTCGAATCGGAAAACCCTTTCCTATTTGTGAGTAGCGAGATGAGAGAGGTGGCGTAAGACGGGGGGGAGGAAAAAAGGGCTAACTGCGCCCAGCAACGGTTTAGATATTCCTAGACGGGTGACGAGCTTACGCCATATCAGATTTCAAATTGAGTGCTGGCGAAGGAAATCGATTTATTACTTTTAAGCTACGTCTTTTCCTGGGGCTTGAAGACTCCAGCTTCTATTTTTTTTTGCTTTTGAATTGAAACGACAAAATTCCCGCCATGGTCATCAACTCGCGCTGGACAATCGACATCCCGCCGGTCTCCCTGCCGACTTTTCTATTCGAATCGCCCACAGCAGACCTTCCCAAAACACCGGCATTCATATCCGCCAGTCATCCAGATAAATACTATCTCTCCGTCCACGACTACCGCCACTATGCGCAGCGTCTCGCGTCGGGGCTGCTCCGCTCTGGCCTTCAGCCTGGCGAGCGGGTACTTTTGTTCTCCGGCAACACGCTCTTTTTCCCCACCGTGCTGATGGGCATCATCATGGCCGGCGGCATTTTCACGGGCGCGAACCCAACGTACGTAGCGAGGGAGCTGGCGTACCAATTGCGCGACTCAGGAGCAAAGTACCTGATCTGCGCCGAAGGCAGTCTGGACACTGGTCTCGCGGCCGCGCAAGAGGTGGGTATGGGCCCAGACAGCATCTTCATCTTCGACGATGGGGTGGCCTCGTTCGAGGGCAGGAAGGTCGAGAAAGAAGGTTTGGGCGGCAAGATCAGGCACTGGACCGAGCTCTGGGACTCGGACGAGAAGGCGCGGGCGTACCGCTGGCCTGAGCTGCGTGCAGACGAGGAACTGGACCGTGTTGTTGCGCTGAATTACAGCTCGGGGACGACGGGCATGGCCAAGGGCGTCATGATTACGCACAAGAACTATGTGTCCAATATCATGCAGATGATGTTCATAGCGGCGCAGGCACCTGAATTTGAGGAGAGGAGGAAGCGGATCCGCAACCTTTGCTTCCTGCCCATGTACCATGCCATGGCTCAAGCTCTGTTCGCTGTGTCCGCCATGAAGATGCGGGTGCCCGTGTACATGATGCCCAAGTTCGACTTCTTAGAGATGCTGCAAAACATCCAAAAGTATCGGATTACGGATCTCACCCTTGTGCCACCGGTCATCGTGGCCATGGCAAAGCACCCCGCTGCTAAGAAATTCGATCTGAGCTCCATCGAAAAGGTTGGATCTGGTGCTGCACCATTAGGGCATGAGGCCATTCACGAGTTTGAGAAACTCTGGTCCAATGGACAGGTCAATGTAAAGCAGGGATGGGGGATGACCGAGTTGACCTGCGCAGCTACAACGTTCCATCCCTCCAAAGTCTCGGATAGTTTCTCAGTGGGCGAGCTGCTGCCGAACGTACAGGCTAAAGTGGTGTTGGACGACGAAGGCAAGGTCGAAGCGAAACAAGGCGAGAGGGGCGAGGCATGGATTAAGGGTCCCAATGTGATGAAGGGCTACTGGGGAAAGCCAGAAGCAACGAAAGATACTATCTCGCCAGATGGGTGGTTAAGGACGGGTGACATATGCTACGTGAATGAAGAGGGCGATTTCTTTATCGTTGACCGAAAAAAAGTGAGTCACTGTTGTTTGCGTTGATTCACTGACGGTTGCTTACTTCTCACAGGAGTTGATTAAAGTAAAAGGCCTCCAGGTTGCGCCAGCAGAGCTTGAGGCGCTGCTCCTTGAACACCCCAACGTGGCCGATGCAGCCGTCATTGGCGTTACCATGTAAGCTTTCCTCTGCGCTGTCATGCTGCATATGCTGATCCAAATAGCAATGGTGAGGAGAGTCCACGTGCCTATGTTGTACCACAATCGCCAGACGAAGCCACGCATGCAGACGCAGACGCAATCAAGAAGTGGCTAGCTGAGCGGGTTTCCAAGGCCAAGCGGCTAGAAGGTGGTGTCATCTTCATCGATGCAATTCCTAAGAACCCAGTGAGTAACCATACATCAGCACGGGGCGACTTTATAAACTAATGTGGTGACAGTCTGGTAAGATCATGAGGAGACAGCTGAGAGACAAGGCAGCTTTAGAGCAGACGAAGGCGAAGCTATAGTTTAGTAGTAGTTAGATAGAGTGTACAATAAGTTGAGGTTTGAACATGGCATGGG
>Ga0247757_10000487_pt1 | contig 32442 bp, 28 predicted proteins | sample UWRJL126311R4_FD_180929 | JGI IMG/M metagenome (GOLD analysis project Ga0247757, IMG submission 180929) | Plant litter microbial communities from Arlington Agricultural Research Station in Wisconsin, United States - UWRJ-L126-311R-4 | ecosystem: Environmental > Terrestrial > Plant litter >... | reverse complement strand
ACCGAAGACTCAATCGTGGACGGTGACCTTGACCATTTGTACGGGTGTCACCGGACGGTCACCGGACGCGGTGGGGGTCGTCTCGATCTTCTTCACGATGTCCAGGCCCTTGACGACCTTGGCGAACACCGGGTGCTTCGAAGCGCCGGGCGTGAACCAATCCAGGTAGCTGTTGTGCACGGTGTTGATGAAGAATTGACAGCTGCCACTGTCGGGGCGACCCGTGTTGGCCATGGACAGCGTGCCCGGCTCGTTCGAGAGCTTGGCGTCCGGGGGGTGCTCGTCTTTGATCGTGCCGTCGGGGGCGTTGCCGGTACCCGCGCGCGGGCTCTTCGGATCCTTGCTGTGCGGGCAGCCGAATTGGATCATGAAGCCGTTGATGACGCGATGAAAATGCAGCCCATCGTAAAAGCCGGACTTGGCCAACTTGATGAAGTTCGCTGCCGTGAGCGGCATCTTGTCGCTGTAGATTTCGATTTCCACGTCGCCGAGCGAGGTGGAGAGGGTCGCAGTTGGATTCGCCATGGGGGCGCAAGCTAGCAGCTCACCCGAGCCGTCACCAGCGCAAGACGCCCCCGCTTCCGTAAGTGAAAATTGCCCCGCTCACGAGCCTCGCCGCCCCGGAAAAACGGGGGACACGGCCAGAACGCCGGACTATAAGCGGAGGCCGGTAGCTCCCATGAAGGATCTTCTCAAGACGTCCGACCTCAGTCGGGCCGACTTCAAGTATTTGTTGGCGCGCGCGGTGAAGTTCAAGGCCAAGCCGTATCAGCGCCGCACGGTGCTGCAGAACGACTCGGTGGCGTTGTACTTCAACAAGCCCTCCACGCGCACGCGCGTGTCGTTCGAAACGGCGGTTGGCCGCCTCGGGGGTCGGGCCATCAGTATGGGTCCGAACGACGTGCAGCTGGGGCGCGGCGAGACGATCGAAGATACGGCGCGCGTGCTGAGCCGCTTCGTCCGCGCGTTCGTGATCCGAACTTTCAAAGACGAAGACGTCGAACGCTTCGCCGCCGCCGCTTCCATCCCGGTGATCAACGCACTCACCGACGGCCATCACCCGTGCCAGAGCTTGGCGGATCTGATGACCCTAGCCGAGCAGCGCGGGCCTCTCGACAAGTGCAAGGTCGCGTACATCGGTGACGGCAACAACGTGGCCGTGAGCTTGATGGAAGCCTGCGCGATCATGGGCACCCACTTCGCCATTGCCGCGCCCGCGGGCTATCAAATGCCGGAAAGGTTCGTGGAAGCGGCGCGTCAAATCGCAAAAAAGAGCGGCAGCGAAATCCTCGTCACGGAAGATCCGGCAGAGGCTGCCAGCGAGGCAGACGCGCTGTACAGCGACGTTTGGCTTTCCATGGGTGATTCCGAGGATCAAAAGGCGGCGCGCCAACAGGCGCTCGGGCCGTATCAGATCTCGGAAAAGACGTTTGCCGGCGCCAAGCACGACGCGATCTTGCTGCACTGCCTGCCCGCACACCGCGGTGAGGAAGTGTCGGCCGAAGTCGCCGACGGGCCGCGCTCCGTGATTTTCGATCAAGCCGAGAACCGGCTGCACACGGCCGCCGCGGTGCTTTACTCCTTGCTCGAGGGTAAGCTCGAGGGCGCCAAGCGTTAGACTTTTCGCTAAAGTCTGACGTCGTCCGGCCGTTCCTCGCGGCTGGATGTCCATCGCGGGTGACCTGTTGACGAGCGCGACGCCGGCGCGGCTGTTGTGCCGCCGCGGGACCTGGGTATTGGAGGTGGTCAAGCTGGTGCCAGTGGATCGCAACGTGTTCCAGCCGCGCGTGCAGCGGCTGGAAGGCGCAGACGCGGTGCTGCAGCACTTGAAGCGCTCGGGCGACAACCCCGGCCTGGCGGCGGGCGCCAATCAGTTGATGCGCAGCGCGCGCTCGGAAGAAGAGCGCGCCTACGACGCGGTCGACGGCGATTGGGTGCCGGGGGAGCTCGGCCCGCGCCGCGACAGCAATCGGCCGAGCGCGCTGCCGCCGGGCGGCGCGGTCAGCAACGAAGTAGCGGATCTGCGCGCCGAATTACTGGTGCTGCGCGCTTCGCACGAGCGCCTGCGCGAACGCGTGCAACGCCTCGAGTCCCAGCTCAGCTCGGGAACACGCGCGCGCGACGTGCTGTCCGTCTCGCCCACGCCTTCGTTCGTGATGCCCCAGGGGTCGGACCTACCTCAGGCGTCCGTCGCCCCCGCGCCCGCCGCTTCGGCCGCGCCCGCGATGGCACCGTCGCGGCCGGCTGCGACGCGCGTCTCGGGTAAGCCCTTGGTCTCACCCTCGGGGCTGCAATTGCCCTCGGTTGCCGCCATCAACGAAAGTTTGCACGCCTTGATCGGCGATCAAGCGAGCGTGCGTGACAAGCAGCCCGTATCGTTCGCGCCCGATACGCTCGGAGCGTGTTGGGTTTCCGTGCTGATCGACGACGAAGGCCAAGACGTCGGTGCAATCGTCGCGGATCGCGCGGCTGCGATCGCGCTCGGCGGCGCGCTGATGGCGCTTCCCCCGCACGAGCTGGAGGCACAACGCGCCTTGGCCGCGCCGAGCGAAGACATCGTGAGTGCGATGAGTGAAGTCGCCAACAACCTGTGCGAGACGATCAATCAGCAGCCGGGGGGCCTGCAGGTGCGCGTCAAGCCGATCGCGGAGCTCTTGCCAGGCGCGCTCGATTGGGCCGCAGACGTCGTCGATCGTGCGCTCGAGTGTGAGCTCGAAGACAGCGCGGGACGGCTATTCTTGTTCGCGCGTTGAGAGCCAGCTCTGCGCCGCACCGAGATCGCGACGAGCGGGCGGTAGACGACGCGCCGGGACGCGCACGCGCTCGGTATGCGGGATGCGCACGCCGCTACCGCTCACGGGCACCCGGTACACCACTTGCTCGTGAATCAAGTTCGAGCGCAGACCATTCGCATCACGAATCGCACGCACGGTGCTGCCGTATTTCCTGGCGATCATGCCCAGGGTTTCGTTCTTCTTGGCCTTGTGCGTGAGGTACTGTTCGGGCGCTTTCACCAGCTTGTGGCGGGCGAGCGAGCCATAACAGCGCCGCGCGGTTTCCTGCGCGAGCGGGTTGAAAAAGCGCAAATGCAGGTGGGTCGCGTGGCCGGGCGCGTGGCGAATGATGGCCCGCACGGCGCCCTTGCCTTGAAATACTTGCGCGACCCAGGCCGGGTCCTCACCGATCGAGAGAGCGTACTCCTTCAACGGTTCCTGCAGCCCATGGTCGAGCAAAATCAAGTCGATGTCCGTCTTGGCGATCAGGGCCCGCACGAACGCCCACAAGCGCGGGAAATCCAGATTGTCGCGGGTGCCGCGCGCGTACCAATGCGTGCCGTCGCGATAGTAAAAGCTGATGTCGAGATCGCGGCCCGCTTGATGACTGATGTGCGGCCGGAGCGCACCCCCGTGGCGCGCGCCGATGTCACCCAAGGCCAGCGGCACGGTGCCCGGGAACTCGTCATGCACGGATTTTACGGCCGTATTCAGGTAGTCGAGCGTCTCCTGGGTGCCCCAAGCGGAGCCCGGGCTAACCAGCGAGTACAGCGGCGAAGCGACGGCTTGCACACCGTTGACCAGCCCGCCCGCGTTGGGCGTCCCGACCGACATGCTGCCGAGCGACGGCAGATCGGTCGTCACCGCATGCTCGATACGCTCCTCGGACCAGCCATCCAGCGGATGGGGAAGCGGCGCCCCCGCGACCGCCTCTCCGATTTCACCGTCGTCGAGGTGTTCGTCGTCGCCATCGCTCTCGTGCTCGCTCTCACCCGAGTCATCGATCGCCGGCTCCGTCTCGTTGGCGGGCACGGCGGCCCTGGCCGAGGGTTCACGACTCGACGCGTGCTGGCCCGAAATCAGATCGGGGAGCGGCGGCTGAGCCGACCGCATGCACGAACCCACCAGGAGCAACGCGAAACCCGCGAACGCTTGCCTCACTGGAGCGAGCGGTACCATTCGAACGTGTGCCGCAAGCCCTCGCTGATCGCCATCGGCGTGCCGAGCACGCTGCTGAAGCGGGTCGGATCGAGCACCGAGCGCCCGACGTCCCCCGCGCGCGGCGGCGCAAAGACGGTGCGCGGTTCCGCGCCGGCCACGCGCGAAATTTCCCTCGCCAGCTCGAGCGTGGACACCGTGGCGCCCGTGCAGACGTTCATCATGCGCTCGGGCAAGCGGCCCCCGAGCGCCGCCAAGTTGGCGCGCGCGGCGTCACCCACGTACGCGTAGTCACGCAGGCACCCGGGATCGCCCTCGGCGTGCATCCCGTTCACGCGCAAGGTTTTGCCGGCGAGCACGGTGTCGAAGAAGATCGCCACCACGCCCGCTTCGCCGTGAGGGTCCTGGCGAGGGCCGTAGATATTCGCATAACGGAGGACGACGCTCTCGAGCCCGTGATGAGTGCGATACACGTCGAGCAGCTGCTCGAAGGCGAGCTTGTGGATCGCGTACGGGCTGATCGGCGCAGGGCGCCAAGCTTCGTCGGCGCGTTGCCCCTCGGGGACCTCACCGCAGATCGCGCCGCCGGTGCTGGCGAATACGAGGCGCTTCACCTTCGACGCGACGCACGCGTCCAACAGGTTGATGCCACCGAGGATATTGACCTCGCCGTCCAAGTACGGTTCGCGCACACTGACGGCCACGCTGATCTGCGCGCCCTGATGGCTCACGAGATCTGGTTTGAAACTGGCGAGCGTCTCGCGCACGGCGCTGCGATTCCGCAGATCGACCTCGAACAGCGGTACGCCCGCGGCCACATTGCTGCGCTTGCCCGAACTGAGGTCGTCCAAGACGGCGACTTCGTGACCCTCGGCGAGCGCCCCCTCGACGACGTGACTGCCAATGAAACCTGCACCGCCGGTGACCAAAACTCGCATCGCAGCTTCATATAGCGGAGATGCCGGGCGCCGCAACTAGCCGCATTCAGAGCATTGATCGGCTTTGGCCAACGAAATTTCCGTCGAGCGCTTCGTCCGTTGCGACGCGGCTTTGTCGCCACACTTCGAGTTGCCCTGGCAAATGGCAGTCCGCGAGGCGGCCGACTCAACCCTTGGGGGTCGGCGGCTTGGGCTCCTTGGGGGTCGGCTGCTGGGGGTCCTTCGGCGTGGGTTGTTGCGGGTCCTTCGGGATCGGATCCTTCGGATCCCGTGGCCGCGGATCTTTTGGATCCCTCGGCCTGGGTGTCGAGGGAGCGTCCGCCACCTGTTTGGCCTTCAAGATCTCGCCTTGAGCGCGCATCAACAGCTCGATGGCGGCACGGCGATGCCCCCCAAATTCTCGCTTGGGGTCCGGATTCTCAGCTTGTTTGAGCTGCGTCACCGCTTGGGTGATCAACGCCGTGGCGGCGTCCAGCTTTGGATCGGCCGCGTAGGCGGCGCCCGCGAAGAACGCTCCCGCCAAGCCGAGCGCGCCCGCTACCAGCAGCGCCGACCGTTTCATTGACGTATTTTGCATGTCGAATTCCCTCGGACAGAAGAACGCCGCGAATGATACCGAGCTTACGCCGTAACGCCTCATTTCTTCCCAAACCGCGGGAGGCACCGAGGCAGTTTCAGCAAGCCGCCAATCGCGCTAGATGACGGCGCGTGAGCCAAGAAACACTCGGTCCAGATCCATTAGCCGTGTTCGAGCATTGGTTTATCGAAGCGCACGCCCTCGATCCTCGGTTCGCCGACGCCATGACCCTCGCCACCGTCAGCGTCGATGGTCGTCCTTCCGCGCGTACCGTGCTCTACAAGGGCTTGACCGAGGGCGCGGTTTGCTTCGTCAGCAACTATGGCAGCCGCAAGGGTCAGCAGTTGGACGCCAATCCGCAAGCCGCCCTGGTCTTCTTTTGGTCCAGCTTGAACCGCCAAGTGCGCTTCGAAGGGCGTGTGGAGCGAGCGTCCGCGGACTGGTCGGATCGCTATTTTGCGGCGCGCGCTCGCAGCAGTCAGATCGGCGCCTGGGCCTCGGCGCAAAGCCAGGTGATCGCCTCGCGCGACGTGCTCGAGGCGCGCATCGCCGAGGCGGAAGCGCGCTTTCGCGATCAGCCGGTGCCGCGGCCGCCGTTTTGGGGCGGCTATTGGTTGCGCCCGGAGCGCGTCGAATTTTGGCTCGGTCAAGACGCACGCTTGCACGACCGTTACTCGTACCGAACCGACGCCTCGGGTTGGCAGAGCGAGCGGCTCTCGCCGTAACGCCGCTCCGCTCTTTACTCTTCGATCGTACGCCGCGGCCGTAAGCTGCGCTCGATCGCGGCTTGGAACTCGAGCGGGGGCGAACAGAACACCGCTTGGTGCCCCGCGCCTTCCGAGCGCAGCCCGGTCGGCATTTCCGGGCAATCGTTCTTCTTCAAGAACTCGCGCAGGTGGATCAAAAAATGCTGCGCCGTGCCTTCGGCGCGTGGTCCGAAGAAATCCCAAAAGTAGCTCTTCATCGCCGGCACGCGCTCAAGTCGCGAAGTAGAGCACGCTGATCAAGATCAACCAGATCACGCCCAGGTAGTCCCAGTACTGGCCGCACAGCTTCACGCCCTCGTGATTGGAGCTCGAGTACTCCCGGCGTTTGGCTTTACCCAGAACCACCATCAACGGCACGAAGCCGCCCAGCACGTGCAGCGCGTGCAAGCCGGTCAGCATGTAGAACGTGAATGCGTACAGCGTGCGCGCGTCGCTGGCGATCGCAGCCGCGTACATCGAACGCCAATTTTCGGCCTGGCCCACCACGAAGGCGATGCCCACGAGTAGCGCGACCGTGAGTGCGCGTTGCAGCGCGTCGAAGCGATTCTGTCGCACCGCACGCAGCGCCACGTGCATCGCGACGCTCAGCCCGCCGAGCAAAATCGTGCTTGCCACCAAACCGAGCGGCAGGCCCGGCATGCTGGCCGTCTTCCACACGTCGTTCTGCGAGCGCGTGATCAAGTAGCCGACCACGCTTGCCCCGAACAGCATGGTCAGCGATCCGAACAGCACGAACATCGCCAATTGTTTCGGCGACACACCGCTCGCCCGGCCCGCGCCCGGCGCGGTTACAATTCGAGACAATGGTGATTGAGGCTCGAGCATTTTTCGACGCGCTCGCTCACCTAAAACGGTTTCGTTGCCGTGACAACGGCGGGGCGCCTGAATATGCTCCCTGCCCATCGCGCCCCTGCGCTCGGTCCGAGCGCGCTCACCCCGGGGGCGTAACGCATTCTGGCCTCCGAGCTTTCCCCGCCCCAGGGCACTAGCCCTTTGAATTTCCTGGGTTTACTGGCACGTCTGGTGAGCGCCGGGGTGTTTGCGACTTGGTGCATGGTGGCGGCCGACGCCTGTGTGCGCTCAGGCTGGGCCTACTTCTCGGTGACGCGCCACATCGCCGCGTCGCTCGGGCTGTACGCGATGGTTGGCGCGCTGCTCGGCGGGCTCGCCACTTGTTTGGTCTGGTTCGAGTGGCGCATGATCGCGCATCGCTTGCGTGGCAGCCAGCGGCGAATCCTGGGCCTGCGCGCGGCGTTCTACGGCGTGGTCGGTGCGCTCGCCAGCATGAGCACTGCCATCTACACGTTCAGCGGTGAGCACGTGGCGCGCACGCTGCTGCGCAGCATCGGCCCGCTCGTGTTCATGTTCGGTGCCGGGTCGGCCACGGCCGCGGGCGCCGCTGCGCTGCTCGTCGCGCTCGGGCGGTTGGCAAGCGAGCGCTGGCTTTTATTTTGGGGGATTGTGGCGCTGTTCGCGGCATCGGGCGCACTCGTGGTGTGGGTCGATCTGACGCAATACGTCTCGCTCTACTCGCGAATTCATACGATCTTGGAGCTGTCGTCGGCGTTGATCTTGGGCGCGGCCGCCGCGCTGGCGTTGCACGCGATGACCCTTCGTTTGGCGCGCGGCGAGACCATCGTGCGGGGTTTGGGCGCGGCCGGTGTCATTTGGCTCGCCGCGTTCATCGTGCTGCCCGCGATCCGCGTGCGCATCGACGCCTGGCTGCGCCACGTGTGGCTCGAGGAAGCGTATGTCGGCCGCGTGCTGCGCCGTGAGCAGGTCGCCGAAGAATTCTTGAAAGCGCCACGGCACTGGCCGGGGCTGCACATGTCGCGCGTCGCGCGTGTGCGTGAGCGCTTCCCGCTCGGGCCCGCGAAGATCGCCTCGCAATGGCTCAACCCTCTGGCAGAAGAGCCCGCATTCGCGGCGCAGATTGACGCGCTGCGCGGCCCCAAGCGCGGCTACAACGTGATCGTCTATTACGTCGACACCCTGCGCAACGACGTGGCGCGTGACCGCAAGGTGATGCCCAACCTGGCGCGCTTCGCCGACGCCTCGCTCGATTTTCGTCAGGCTTACGCCGCCGGGTCCGACACGCTGCGCTCACTGCCGGCGCTGACCGGTGGCAACTACGACGTTTCGAGCACACCCACCAACGATCTGCTGCGCGTGGCTTCGCGCGCGGGCTACGACCGGCACTTGGTGATCGCCAAATCGGCGCGCGAGTTCATCGGTAAACTACGGCCCGAGTTTCGCTTCGATCGCACCACCGACGTCGAAGACTATCCGCGAGAGATGCAAGTTTGGGGCTATGGCGCCCAGCAGAGCACCGCGCGCCCGGTGGTCGATCGCGCGATCGAGTTTTTGGGCACGCGCGCGCACACCTCCAAGCCGTTTTTGTTGTGGCTGTTCAACTTCGATCAGCACAACTGGCACGAGCTGGACACGCCCTACGTCGAGCACTTGGCGGAAACGCACCACATCCCGGTCGACAACGACGACCAGACCTGGCGCTACCGCGCGGTCGCCGCCGGCATCGACGCCGAGTTCGGGCGGCTGATGCACGAGCTCGATAAGCGCAAGCTGATGGAGAACACTGTGCTGCTGTTCGTCTCCGATCACGGTGAGGCGCTCGGTCGAGACGGCTTCTGGGTGCACTCGGTGTTCCTGTGGGACCAGCTGGTGCGCGTGCCCCTCGTGCTCCACGCGCCTGGCGTGGGCGCGCGCCGCATCGAGCAACGCGTCTCGCTGGTCGACATCGCGCCCACCGTGTCGCGCTTCATGCTGCAAAGCCCGGACATGAGCGGCTACCAGGGGGAGGATCTGCTCGGCTACCTGGTACCCGATCGCCCGCCGCGGCGGCTACCGCTGCTGCTCACGGCCGCGTCGAAGGACGTGTTGGTGCGGGTCGGCGTGGTCGATCCCGTGCGCAATTGGAAACTCGTGCTGTCGTTCGAGGCGGCGTTGCCCGAGCTCTACGATCTTGCCTCGGCTGATCCCGATCAGGAAAATCTGGCCGACGCACAGCCCAGGGTGACCCTCGACCTCATGCGCCAAGCCTATCATTCGCCGATTTTTCCTCGTTCGACCGACGACTTCGACGTGCGCGACACCAAAGAGCAGCGCGCACAGTGGGCGGCTGAGGCCGCCGCCGCCGCGCTCGCCAAGCCCTGAGCGATTCAACTCGGGCCGAGTCGCGCGAGCGCTAGTGCGGCTTCGTCACGAACGAACGCGTCCGCGTCGTGGTCGCGCGCGCAGCTCAGGACTTGCAGCGCATGCTCGCGGGCCGGCGCGCCGATCTCACCGAGCGCCCAGGCCGCATGACCACGCACCAGCGGGCTCGTGTGCGCGGCGACCGCGCGGGCCAGCGGGATCACCGCGCGTGCGTCCTTGGTATTGCCGAGCGCGATGGCCGCATTGCGGGCCAGCTGCGCGCGGTGCGTGCGGCGCAGCGCGCTGCCCTTGACCAATTGCCGGTAGCGCGCCGAGCCGAGCTCCAACAGCCCAATCAGATCTGGTGCGGCCAGGTTCGACCGGGGAGCGAACTCGGGCGCCGAAGGTTTGCCCTCGGCGCTGGCGTTGAACGGGCAGACGTCTTGACAGACGTCACAGCCGAACACGCGCACGCCGATCAACGGCCGTAATTCTCGCGGGATCGGCCCATTCGACTCGATCGTGAGGTAGGAAATGCAGCGGCGCGCGTCGACCACGTGGGCGTCCACGATTGCGCCCGTCGGACACGCGTCCAGACACAACCGACACGAGCCGCAGCGCGGAGCCATCGGCGCGTCTGCCGCGATCTCGGCGTCGATCAGCAGCTCACCGAGCATCACGTAGCTGCCCACGCCGGGGATGATCGTCATCGTCGATTTGGCGGCGAAACCGAGCCCGGCGCGTTCGGCGGCCGCGCGCTCCAAGAGCGGCGCGGTGTCCACGCAGTGCCGCGCCAGCACCGGGCGACCGAGCAGATTGGCCACCGCGTCCGCCAAGCGCCGCAGCTTCTTGCGCATCACGTCGTGATAGTCCTCGCCGCGCGCGTAACGGGCGACGACGCCCGTCAAAGGCGGGCCATCTTCGGCGCGGCGCAGGGGCACGAGATCGGCGCTCGCCGGGTACGCGAGGGCCACCGCAATCAGCGTTTTTGCTTCGGAGAGGAGCTGGCGCGGGTCGTGTCGCGGGCCGTCGAGCAAGTAGTTCATCTCGGCGTGACGCCCGGCGTGCAGCCACGCCGACAAGCGCTCCGCGCCCAGCTCCAACGGATCGACCGCCGCGAAGCCGACCCGCACGAAGCCCAACCCTTGGCCTGCCGCCCGGACGCGCGTGGCCAGCTCCACGGTCGAGAACGCGCTTGGCGCGGCGCTGGCGAGCGGATGGTGCATGCGCGCGCCATCTTCACCGCGGGCTTCGCTGAGGGGTTGCGATTCGAGTTCTGTCGGCACTTTGGCGACTTGGGGAATAACTTGCGCGGCTCCGGGGTCCCAGGCGGCGGCAGAGTGTGGTAACGGCGGGTCCACGGTTCGGCCGGTGGGGCCAACCGCAGCATCTTCGGTAAACACGTGATCGAGATCCAGGAACTTTACAAGTACTACGGCGATCGGCGCGCCATTGGTCCGCTTTCCACGCGCATCGCGCAGGGCGAAGTGGTCGGCTTGCTCGGCCTCAACGGCGCGGGAAAAACCACGACTTTGCGGGTTTTGGCCTGTGATCTGCTGCCCACCAGCGGCAGCGTGCGCGTGGCGGGCTTCGACGTGGTCGAGCGCCCGGACGAAGTCCGCGCCAAAGTAGGCTACCTCCCGGATCGCCCACCGCTGTACGACGACATGACGGTGCGCGAGTACCTCTCGTACGCCGCGCGCCTGCGCAACGTGGCCCCGAGCCAAGTCAAAAAGCGCGTCGCCGACGTGGAAGAGCTGACCGAACTCGGTGAGGTGGGCCAGCAGATGATCGGCTCTTTGTCGCACGGCTACAAACAGCGCGTGGGCATTGCCCAGGCCATCGTCCACGGCCCGGAGTTGGTCGTGCTGGACGAGCCCATCTCCGGTTTGGATCCCGTGCAGATCATGGAAATGCGCGAGCTCGTGCGCGGCTTGCGCGGCGCGCACACGGTCGTGGTTTCGAGCCACATCTTGACCGAGATCAGCGAGACCTGTGACCGCATCTTGGTCATCGATGACGGACGCATCGCTTGGTCCGGCACCGAGGCCGAGCTCAGCGCCACGCTCAAGCAGGGCATGCGCATTGCGCTCACCGTGCGCGCGTCCGGCGCCTCGGCCCAAGCCTCCGCTGACAAAGCGCGCGCCGCCTTGGCCGGCATCAATGGCGTGCGTGAGGTGGAGGTGCTCGAACCGGCGGAGGCCGGGGAGGGCATTGCCTCGCTGCGCGTGGCCGTCACCAGTGACGTGCGTGAAGCGGTCGGGCAAAGCTTGGTGCAAGCGGGGCTCGGCATTCTGGAGCTCGCGCGCGAAAAGGAACTCGAGAGCATGTTCTTGGAGTTGCTGGGTGAAGGCCCGGAGCAATCGGGCCGCAAACGCCGCAAAAAGAAGCAGTCCGAGGCCGACGCCGCGGCGGAAGCGGCCGCGCCGAGCCCGGAGCCGTCCTGATGCGCGCCCTGATCATCGCCCGCCGCGAGTTGTACGCTTACCTGCGCTCGCCACTCGGTTCGGCGATCATCGCCGCCGCGTTGCTGGTCGACGGCATCCTGTTCTACTTCGCCAGCCTGGACACGAAGCGACTGTCGGCCCAGCTGCTGACGCAATTCTTTTACGACTCGTCGGCCGCGACCATGGTCGCGGGTCTTTTGCTCTCGATGCGGCTGTTGGCCGAAGAGCGCCAGTCCGGTACGATCACGCTGCTCAATACCGCGCCGATCCGCGATCGCGACATCGTGATTGGTAAATTCGTCTCCGCGTTCGGCGTGCTCACGCTCATGAATCTGCTGACCGTGTACATGCCGCTGATGGTGTACGTGCGCGGCAAGGTCAGCGTCGGGCACATCCTGGTCGGGTACCTGGGACTGATTTTGCTCGGGGCCGCGGTGACCGCGATCGGACTTTTTGCTTCGTCACTGGCGCGCTCGCAAGTGGTGGCGGTGATCATCGGCGCCGCCGTCGTGGCCTCGATGATCTTGCTCTGGGTCGTCGCCCGCGCCGTCAACCCACCGTTCAACACGTTCTTCTCCGGGCTCGCGCTGCACCACGAAAATTATCGACCGTTCATGGTCGGCACGCTGCAATTCGATCGCGTCGCGTATTACCTGATGCTCACGTATTTCTTCCTGCTCTCCGCCACCAAAGTGCTGGAGGCCCGCCGATGGCGCTGACGAAATCTTCCGAGACTGTGGTCGAGGGCGGTCGCCCCGCACCAGGCTGGATCTTCCCGCTGTACGCAGCCGGCATGGGCTTCGTGTTTCTCGGCGAGCGCGTCCTGTCCGGCTTGGAAAAGGGAGCCGGCGCGGTCACCGCGCTCGGCGTCGCGTGCGTGCTCGGCGCCACGGCGCTGCGTTTTTCACCGCGCTTCAAGACCGGCGGCGAGCGCAAGTCGATTGAGCTCTTGCTCGCGATTCTGTCCCTGACCGGGCTCATTGCGCTGGCGCTCTATTTCGCCACCACCGACGCTGGCGTCGACAAGCTCGGACTCGCCAGCCTCGATGTAACGAAGAAGGATCGGCTGCTCGGCGTGCTGCGCGTGCTGTGGATCGCGCTCGCGGCGTTGAGCCTATTTCCAATGCTCTTCGCCGAAACCGCGCTCTGGCCGATGCGTCGTGCGGAACGGCCCGAGAGCCGCCGCGTGCGCGCCGCGGCCAGCGCGGGCCTGACCTTGGTGCTCGCCGCGATTTACGGCGCGCTGTTGGTGTTCGCGGCGGGCGGCGTGCCTTGGAAGGCCGACTACTCGTATTTCAAGACCTCACGGCCGAGTGAGCCCACCCGTAAGATCGCAGCCAGCTTGGCCGAGCCGGTCAAAGTGGTCGCGTTCTTTCCGGACGTGAACGAAGTGCGCAACGAGGTGGCCGGCTATTTGCGCGAACTGGCGACCGGCATGCCCAAGCTACAGGTCCAAGTCACCGACCGCCTGCTTGCGCCCAAGCTCGCGAAGGAACTGCGCGCCACCCAAGACGGCGTGATCGTCTTCTCCCGCGGCTCGGTCAACTACACGGTCAACTTGGGCACGGACATCGAGGCCGCGCGCCCCAAGCTGAAGACCCTCGACCGCGACGTGAAAGAGCAGTTGCTCAAACTGGCGCGCGCCCGCTTGACGGCATACCTGACGGTCGGTCATGGCGAATTGACGGACTCGGGCAAGGGCAAAGACGATCCGGCGCGCTCCGCGAGCATCGCGCGCGCGCTGCTGCAAAAGCAGAACCTGACGCTCAAGGACTTGGGCCTCGCGCAAGGACTGGGCAGTGAAGTGCCAGACGACGCGGACGTCGTGCTGATCCTCGGCCCGAGCGAGCCGTTTGCGGAAGAAGAGCTGAATGCGCTGCGTCGCTACGCCGATCGTGGGGGTCACTTGTTCATCGCGCTCGACCCCGACGCGAACACCGCGCAACTCACGACTCCCGCGCCTGGCAGCACGCCGGACGCGCCGGCGGCGTCGGCCAGCGCCGCCCCCGTGGCGCTGCCCGCGCCCAGCGCGAGCAGCGCCACGAAGAAGCCGGCCGCGCCCGGAAAGCCCAGCGCGGTCGAGCCTCCCGAGGTAGCTCCCGCTTGGGCCGCCGCCTTGGCCGCGATCGCGCAGCTCAGCTATTCACCGACGGTGCTCGCGAACGAACGCGCCCACGTGCGGCTTTCGTTCAACAACTCGGACCAAGTACGCCTGATCAGCAACAGCTTCTCGTCGCACGCCTCCGTATCGACCTTGAGCCGCAATTCGTCCGCGGCGGCAGTGGTGCTCTTCGGCGCAGGCAGCCTGGAGCGCGCGAGCAATGCGACGGCGAAGATAGACTTCGCCGTGCGCGCGCCTTCGGGCAGCTTCGGTGATCGCAACAAGAACTACGTCCAAGACAAAGAGAGCGAAAAGAGCGGCAGCTTCAACCTCGCCGCCGCGGTCTCGCGCCCCGTCGCCGCCGGCGCCGCACCTGTGCCCGACAAGGACAAGAAGCCGGGCGACAAGAAGCCGGACCACGAGATGCGAGCCTTCGTCGTGGCCGACAGCGATGCGTTCGGCGATCTGGTGATGAGCAACGTGCGCGGCAATCAGGTGTTTTTGGCAGATTCCGTGCGTTGGTTGGTGGGCGAGGCGAGCTTCGCCGGCGCAGAAACGAGTGAAGAAGACGTGCGCATCGAGACCACGAAGCAACAAGATCTGAGCTGGTTCTACGCGACCATCTTCGGCGCGCCGTGCCTGGTTCTGGCCGCGGGCGTGGTGGTGAGCCGTCGCTCGCGTCGCGCCGGGGGACCGAAGCGATGAGTCTCTTGAAAGGCCAGATCGTTCACCTCGGGCTGCTGGGCGTCGCCGCCGTCTTGGCCCTGGGCGTGTGGACTCGCGACGACGACACGCAGCTCAAGAGCAAGCCGACCGAAGTGGAAGTCTGGGCAGGCTCGCCCGATTCCGTGACGGCCCTGAGCTTCGACTCGGCCACGCGCAAAGTGCGCATCGAGCCAAGGAAAGACGCGCTCGGCCGTTGGTATGCGGGCACCGTCGAGAAAGACGAGCCGGCCCCGCCCGCTCCGCCGAGCGGCGCCGCGGGTGGCTCTGCGAGCACGCCTCCGGCGGCACCCGCCAAGCACACGACCGTGCATTTCGTGGCCGTCAAAGCCGCCGACGAGCTGGTGAAGAGCTTGGCGCCGCTGCGCGCCCTGCGCGCGGTGGGTAAAGTCGAAGGCACTCGCGCCGAAGAGTTCGGCTTCGACAAACCCGAGGGCACGTTGAAGCTCACCGTGGCGGGCAAAGCGCAGACCTTGGTCATCGGCGGAGCGACGCCAGGCGGTAGCGAGCGCTACGCCAAGGCGCAGAGCGGCGACGTGTTCGCGATCTCGGGTGACATCGTGCAAAACCTGCTGTTCGCCGAATCGCGCTTGCCCGAACGCGAGCTGCAGCCGTTCAAGCCGGAAGAAGCAACGCGCGTCAAAGTCTCGAAAGCCGGAAAATCGCGAGACCTATCGCGCGTGCCCGGCAAGAACGAAGGCTGGGCCGACAGCGCGACGCCCACCAAGCTGGAAGAGACGGCCGGCAATTGGATGAGCAAGCTCGGGCGCTTGCACGTTCAAGACTGGGTAGAAAAGCCGAGCACCACGCCCGGGCCCGACAACCTGGTGGTACGCGTCGATTATTTCGCGGGCTCCAAAGCGCTCGGCAGCTTGGATTTGTACCGAGTGCCGGGCGAGAAGGGCAACGAGTACCTGGCCAAATCCGAGTACGGTCGGTGGTTCGCACGCGTCGTGACGAGCGCCGCCGAGCAGGTCGATCAAGATTCGAACTCGCTACTCAAGTAGCTAGATTGATTGATATTTTTGATCGGACTTCAGGCCTTGCCGCGCCTGGCCGTTGAGCCATCGAGTGATGGTTCACGCGTTTCGCTGGTTCGCCCTGTGCGCTGGGTCGTGCTTGCTCGCAGCGCCCCTGTTTGGTCAGGCCGCGAGCTCCGATCACGCGCAGCCGCTCGGCGTGCAAGCTTGCGATACCCGCTGTCAGACGGTCGAGACCGACTGCGATCTGGCCTGCGACCAAGTGGTCGAGTGCGTCGAGCAATGCAAAAAGGCTTCTGAGATTTGCGTGCAAAAGTGCCGTGAGGCGAAGCCCGCGGCCAAGCCGGATGCTTCCGCGAAGCCGGCCCCGAGCTCGAGCGGCGCGGCGCCGGACAAGAAGCCGCCGCCCGCCAAGCCCGCGCCTTCCGCGAAGCCGCCCGCGCCGAAGCCCTGAGCCGAACAGAGGTTCACTTCGGACCGAGGGGGCCGCGCGCCGAGCCGCCGCCTTTCAAGGTGGCTCCGCCGTACGGCTCGATGATCGTCAGCTTCTCGTACATCTTGTTGATGGCCTGCTTCATCTCGCTGAGCTTGGCCGGCTCGACGTCGGCGAGGTCCGTGAGTTCGTTCGGATCTTTGCTCAGGTTGTATAGCTGGTACTTACGACCATCGATCACGATCAACTTGTAGTCACCGAGGATGAAGCCGCGCCGCAACGGATTGTGCGAGTCCTCGGTCAACTCGCTCAAGATCGGTTCGCGGTTCTCGGGCGCCGCGCCTTGCAGCTCGGGCAGCAGGCTCTTGCCCATGAACTCGGGTTCCGGCGGGAAGCCCATGATGTCCAGAATCGTCGGCGCAAGATCGATGTGCGAGCGGCGCTCCTCGATTCGACGCGGCTTGATGCCGGGGCCAGAGATCAAGAGAGGAACGCGCGTCAGAACTTCCCAAATCTCGAATGCGTGCTTGTAGAAGCCGTGCTCGCCGAATGCCTCACCGTGATCGGCGCTGATGATCAGCACCGTGTCTTTCCACCACTGTTGCTCGCGCGCGAAGGTCAGCAGCTTGTTTAGCCACAAATCCGTGTAAAAAACCTCGCTGTCGTAGCGATCGCGGTTCTTGTTGCCGAACTCGGGGGAGGCCTCGGGGTGCTTGTTGTACTGGTCGTGCGGGTCCATGTAATGCGCCCACGCGAAAAACTGCTTGCCGGTGCTCTCCGGTTTTCGCAGCAACTTGAGGCCGAGTTCGGTCATCGCTTGCCCGGTGATCGCGTTGTCGGTCTCCGGATCGAATTTGAGCCCGGGCACGAATTGCCAAGTCTCGAAGCCTTGGTCGAGTCCAGCGCTGCGGAAGTACTCGTGACCGTGCCAGGCCGTGCTGAGCACTCCGTGGCCCTTGAGCACTTCCGCCAAGAACAGATCGGACTTGGGATAGGTGGCGAAGAAGAAGCCCGAGCGATACAACGTGGACGGGTAGCGACTGGTCAGAAACCCGGCCACGCTCTTCGCGGTGTAGCTCGAAAGCGCGTAAGCGTTGGTGTACACGACGCTCTGCTCCGCAAGCTTGGTCAGGTTGGGCGCGATGGCGCGCGGATAACCCGTCCACGGCATGTCGGCGCGCAGGCTATCGATCGTGAGCAAGAGCACGTTGCGCGGCGCGTGCGCCGCTTCGGCGGGCACAGCGGTGCTCGCCACCGGGCTCGCCGTACTCGCGACCGGACTCGGGGCGCTCGCTGTCGCGCTCACCGAACTCGAGGGGACCGGGGCGGGGGAGTCCGAGTTCGCCTTGCACGCCGCTGCGGCCAAGCCGCACGCGACCAGCACTGAAACGTAACGCGCCGCGCTCCGGGCGAACGGGCGGCGAGCCAACGGGAAAGCTTCCGAGAATAGTCGTGACACTGGGGCGAGCTCCGGGCGCCGGGTTCCTGGCCGGCACAATCCTTTGCACAGTAGAGAACCCGCTGCGATTTGGGCGAGGATTTCGCTTTTCCTGCGCTTCAAAACTCCCACGCGGCTTGCGAGGCACCGACTTTCTCTTTCGCAATGTCGATTTCACAATTGCAACATTGGCCAACTAGCCAACCTCATAAGTATCTGATTTGAAGCATCCGAGACGACGGTATGGTCCGTGCAAAGACATCCTTCGGCAGCAGCCCGAGGTGTCCCCCCCCCTCCGCCCGGGCTGCTGCCCTTTTTTTGTCTGCCGGTCGAGCACTCCGCCGATTTGTGGCCGAAAGTGCGCACTTCGTGCGATTCCGCTGCTGGAGATGCGAAAAGCCAGCGTGCTCGTACTGCTCGTCGCGGCCAGCTGCCACCGAGATCCCGAAGGCGACGCGCCCGCCCTCAGCCGGGCGCTGGAGTCGACCCCGCTCGTCCCAACGGCCGGCGCCTCGGTCACCCCCCCGGTCCGAGCCCGGGCGCCCAGTGTTTCGCTGGCTGGGGTACTGGATGACCCGCCACGCGTGGTCGATACCGAAAGCACGCACGTGTTCGCCAAAGGCCTGCGCGCGTGGGTCTTCGCCGCTCCCTCCGCGTCGGCAGCGAAGCTGGGCTACTTACGCGCGGGCGCATCGTCGCCGACCACGGGCAAGGCGGCCGGCTTCGATGGTTGCCCGGGTGGTTGGTATCGTGTCGACCCCGAAGGCTTCGTGTGTGCGGGACCCACCGCCACCATCGATGCACGTGATCCGGTCGTGATTGCGACACAGGGCACGAAGCCCGATCTCTCACGCCGGCTGCCTTACATTTACGGAACGGTGCGCAAGCCCGGACCGATTTACGGACGCGTGCCGAACGCGGCGGAGCTCGCGCAAGCCGAGCCCGACCTGAGCGAACGCATGAGCAGCTGGCTCGCGGCGGAAGGCGAGATCGGCGCACGCTACGCCCCGCAGGTTTGGCTGGGCGGCGCGGCGGGCCCGCTCGCGGCTCAGGCCTGGGCGGATCAAACCAGTGAGCCTCTGCCGAAGTACTTGGAAATCGCGGGCAGAAACCCGTCCCAAGCCGCGGTCGTCGAGCGCATGAAGCCGAAGGTCGGCTACTCATTGCTGGAGACGTTCTTGAGCGCGGGTCGCCGCTACGGCGTGACCAGCGATCTCACCTTGGTGCCGGTCGACCGCTTGCGTCCGATTCAAGGCTCGAGCTTTCACGGCGTCGAAATCGGCAAGGACATCGAGCTGCCGTTCGCGTTCGTACGCTCGCCCGACGCAAAGTACTGGGAGTACGACAAACGCACGCGCAAATTCCGCGACGCCGGCACAGCCGAGTATCGCGCCGCGCTTCATCTCACGGGTAAGCAGCAGTTTTTCCGTGGCCGTCTGCACTTCGAGGTGGAGGGTGGCAAGTGGCTGAGCGATCAAGACGCCTCGCGCATCGATCCGGCCAAGCGCATGCCGGCGTGGGGGAAAAATGGCGAACGGTGGCTGGATATCAACGTCACCAAGCAGACCCTGGTCGCGTACGACGGCGTGAAGCCGGTGTACGCGACGCTGATCTCGAGCGGTGAAGCAGGGCTCGAAGACCCCGAACACTCGACGGCCACGAAGCGCGGCATCTTCCGCATCCACACCAAGCACGTGTCGACCACGATGGCGTCGAACGAGGTCGGCGAAGAATTCGAGCTGCGTGACGTGCCGTACGTCCAGTACTTCGAAGACGGCTACGCGTTACACGGCGCGTATTGGCACGATCGCTTTGGCGTACCCAAGAGCCACGGTTGCATCAACCTGGCGCCCGAAGATGCGCGTCGCTTGTTCTTCTTCACCGAGCCCGAAATGCCTCGGGGTTGGCATGGCAAGTTGCTGCCGTTGAAGGGCACGATCGTCTTCGTGCATGCCTGAGCGCCGTCAGCCCGCGGTCACACCGGCCGAGCCGCCGATGCCTGCCGCACCGGCGCTGTCGCCAGCGTCGCCGGCCGCGCCATCACCGCCCGCGCCATCGCCCGCGCTGCCGCCCGCCGCATCGCCGCTCGCACCGGCATTGCCTGCGCCTGATCCGCCGCCTGCGCCGCCGCTGCCAGGCGAGCTCGAGCAGACTGGCAGCTCGTCGAGGTCGAACCCGGCTTCGTTCGAGCCTTTGCTGCCATCCGGCGCGACGTAGGTCTTGCCTGCGTCATCGACGAGCTCGACCTGAACTAGGTAGCGGCCAACCGTGAGCGGCGAAGCGCCGTTCACCAGATTGCGTACGTCCAGCGCGACGCCATTGCCGGCGGCGACGGTCGTCGCGAGCACACTGCCGGCCGGGCTGCTGAGCAGGCTCACGCGCAGCTGCCCACATTGCAGCGTCGCCCCACAGCGGCCCGGGGGCAGCAGCGTCCAATTCGTGGTTTGGACCGTGACCCCGATCTTGTAATCGCAAGCCAGCACGGAAGCCGCGCCGCCGTCGCCCGTGAGACCCTGCCCCAGCGAGATGCCCGTGATCTCGACACTCGCCGGCCCGGCGGGCGCCGAGGGCGTGCTGGTGTCGTCACCGCTGCACGCTTCGAAGACCGCGAGCAAGAGGGCCGAGTAGCCGAAAGCACGAAGCGCGCGGGAGAGCATCGATTGGGAGGCGTTCACGGTAGCCCCCATATAGCTGGCGCGCGCCGTCTACAACTGCACACGACACAGTTTTGCTTCGAAGCTGCCCTTGAGGCTGGTTGCCACGTGCTCGGCGTCACCCGCAAATTCGAACCCGAGCATCCCGCGCACGCGGCCGTCTTGCGTGGTCGCCACGCTTTCGAGCTGAATCTCCCCGCCGGCCGGCAACGTCGAGCCGCGGTGCCCCAGGCGGATGGTCGGCAATGCGTAAGGCGCGGCGGGCGGTTGTTCGCTACCGCCATGCGCGGCATGTCCCGCCCAGGCGTAGCTGCCGGGCGCAAGTTCCACGTCGGCGGGGACGATCACGGTGACGGTCGCGCTCGAGTCGTGATCGGCGGGAGGCACGAACGAGTCACACGAAGTCTTGTAGCTGGCGAGCGTGATCCTAAGCTCACGGCGCTGACCGGGCAGCACCAAGTACTCCGCGTAACTCGACACGGGACGGAATTCGACGCGATCGCTCGGCTCGGGGCCGGCCACGATGTACACCGGGGACGCCTGACGCGTGCGACAACCAGTCGCGCTCAGCGCCAATGCACTCGCGCACGCAGCCAGGGCTGCCCAGCCCGACTTCAGGCGGAGAGTTCGGTGCGGGGACGATCCAAAGTGAGTGGCCACGGGCGGTCGAGTAAAGTCTTACTGGCCTTGGCGAGCGCGGCGCGCGCTTGTCGGGCAGTGGGTCGCTTACGCGGATCCTGCCGCAAGCACGCCGCGAGTACCATGGCCAGATCGCGATATTCCGGGACATGAGCGAACAACGCCAGTCGGTCCGGCCAGCCGTCGTGCATGACGTGCAAGGACAGGATCGTGGTTTCGTCTTCGGCTTCGAACAGCAGTTGGCCGGTCAATGTCTCGTAGGCCATGCACGCGAACGCATAAATGTCAGCGGGCAAAGGCGAGGGGACGTAGTCGGCCGGCGCGCTCCCCAGCACCTCCGGCGAGCAATAGTCGAGCGTGCCGCAGCCGGGCCGCAGTTTGCGGCCACTGAGCCCAAAGTCCACGAGCACCGCCGTCTCGCCGTCGCGCAAGATCACGTTCGAGGGCTTCAAGTCCAAATGCCCGATGCTGGCGCCGTGCATGGCTTCGACACCCGCCAAAATGCCGTCCAATATTTTGAACGCCTGCTCACTGCTCAGCGAGCGACTGCGGATCAAGCGATCCAACCCCGAACCGCCGATCAGCTCCATGACCAAGATCGGCTTGGGGCGTGCCGCGAGGTCGAAGGTGACGAAGCGAGCCAAATTCACGTGCTGCGGTAGCGAGAGCAGCGCGCCCGCCTCCTCACGGAACAACTGCAGGAATTCTTGTTCCGAGAGGCTGCGCGCGGTGGTCGGATCGTATGCGGGCACCTTGAGCGCGAAACCTTGGGCCTTGGCGTTCTTCCGCTCCTCGATGCGACGCGCCATGAACACCGAGCTTGCGCCGCCACCGCCGAGCGCACGCACGACGTAGAACGCGCCGATGGTCTTCTGCGGCAAGAGCCAATCCGGCAGGGCGGTGCGGCGCTTCTCGAGCGGCAAGGCGAACACGTCGCTCGGCACGGTCACGGACAACGTCGCAATCCGCTCGAGCACGCGCGAAACGGCGCTCCCGATGGCTACCGGCAGGTCGGCCACGAGCTCGTTGATCGCCATCGCGAACTGTTGCGCGTTCGGCGGCACTCCCGAGCGCACCGTGCGTTCGACCAGGCTGGACAGCGGAGGCACGTCCGCGACGACCGCGATCGCCATCGGATCTTCCTCGACCACGCGCCGCACGGCGCTGAACATCAGTTGTCGCAGGTCGTCGGTCGCGTGCTCGAGCTCGCTCAACACGTCGCTGTCGCCGCCCGAATTCTCGATCAGTTCGGTCTGACCGCGGGCTTGAGCAATGAACTCGAGCGCACGCCCCAGACGCTGCATCACGCGGCGCAGGGATTCACCGCGATACGAGCCGCCGGCGCCCAGCCCACGGCTGAGCCGCAGCACGCGCGCTGCGACCCGCACGGATTCATCGAGGGGACTCGGACGAACGCTGCCATCCGCGGGATCCGTTTGCTCCGCGAGCGGATTCAAAAACTCCACGTACGCCTCGAGCACCATGCGCACGTCCGGGTTGGTCGAGGCCTCGGCGATCGACTCGAAGCTCTGAGGCTCGGACAAGAAATGGACGACCGCGAGCAATAGATCGCTCGGCTCGGACACCCCTTCGCGGACGGCCGAATCGAAGCTGCGTGCGAGCGTGGCGCAGGCAATGCGATGCACCAGGGGGTCGGGCTTGCTGGCCAAGCGACGCAACATGACCTGCACGGCCCGCCGCACGCGACCGCGCACACCCGGGTCGTCCTCGCTGCGCGCGCCTTCGAGGTCGACCAAGTGCAGAAGCGCCTTCAGGCGGCGTTGCTCGCCGAGCGCGGCGCCGTTGGAAGGCTCGGCGTGCTCCGCGCTCGACTCGGCGGCAAGCACCCAGCTGCCCAGACGATCGTACAAGCGGTCGATGTCCGGCAAGCTCGCGTCGGTGTCACCCGGGCGCCGACCGAGCAGGAGCAGGTCGGACAATCGAGGCGTTTCCAGCACGCCCAGGTCGAGGTCGGCCAAGGCTCCGACGACGTATGGTTGCACCTGCAGATCGTGGGGGTCGTGCGAACCGATGAAATCCATGGCGCGGTGAGCGGAGGCCAAGGCCAAGGTGGCAAGCTCGTGCGCGGCGCGCGCCCCGCGAGCTTCGTAAGCGCTGAGCGCGCGGCGCACCGCTCCGACCAGCTCGGTGTCCTCGTCTTGCTCGCGGTCCAAGATGCGAATCGTGCGCTCCGCTACTCCGCGCAGCACCGAGCCGGGAGCTTGCGCGCGCGAGGCCAGGGTCTTGCGTAACGTCTTGGCCGCTTCTTCGCCGAAGGTTTGGCTGGACAGATTGCTGAGCAAGGTTGCGACCGCTTCGGCCACGTCCGGACGGCGCGTGGCCGCGATCGCGTCGAGCAACGCTTCTGCCGCGTCCGGTTCGGCCTCGATCGCTCGCGGCAAACCGAGCACTAGTGTGGCCACGATCCCCGGATCGCTCTGCGCGAGTGGTCCCGCGATCAGGCGTTTGCACGCACGCGAGGCGCCATCCGGATCGGAGGGCAGCGTACCGACCAGCGACACCGCTGCGCGGCGCCACTCGGTGGGGCTCAGGTTCGGATCGAGCGCGCTGTCGATCTCCTCGCGCAGGCCGCCGTCGACGGCAGACAACAGGCCGCGGGCAACGGCCGCGTGTCGCCAGACCAACGGCTCCCGATCGGCCAAAAGCGCCTGAAAAATGCCGCGCACGGGCTCGGCCAGCAGCAAGTCTTTGGGGTACGGGTCACCCTGCTGTGCGCGCACCACTGCTTCACGCGCCGCATGCTCGATCAACTTGGCCGCCAAACGCCGCGCGGGCAGGGTGCCGCTGCGCGCACGGTCCAGCCAGCGTTCACGTAGCTCCCGGCGCGTCACGAGCGTGAGCGCCAATGCATCGGGGTTGACCGACGAACCCACCGGCAAGTCGAATAACAAACTGATCCGCGCGCGGATCGGTACGGCTTCCAGTGGCTTGCCCGAGCTCAGCGCCATCCGCGCCGCGACCGCGGCGAAGGTGCCCGCACTTCCGTCATAAACACGCGCAAACAAGCGTCGCCCGAGGTCGCGACGCGGCTTGCCCTGCGGCAATGCGGCCGTGATTTCGTACAGTGCCACCGCGGCGGGACCGGGTGCGATCCAATCCAGATCATCGACCAAGCCGCTTTCGAGCGCGATGCCCATCACGCGGCTCAGCACTTCGGGCGCGATGCCGTCGAGCGGTGGCGGCCCGGAGGCGCCCGCGCTCTGTCCGAGCGCGGTGATAGCTTGCCGAAAGTTCGCCCGGCGTTCGGTGTCGTCTTGCAGACGCACCAGGGTGGCTAGGGCTTCGACGGGGTTGGGGCGGCCGCGCATCACTGGGAACTTGCTAGTGTAACGGACAAACCCGGCTAAACATGCGGGATTTTTGCGCGAAGCGAGTGTGGGCAAAGTGCGGGAAGCGTGGCCAACGTGCGCGGCTTGCCACGCATCGCGAACGAACGTTCACAGTCAGGGCGTAGTCGGATCGCGACGGCTGCGCGGATCACCGAGCTAAATGGCGCGATTGTCGCCCGCTCGGGGGTTGGCCCGAGCCTTGTATTGGCCGCTTGCATGTCGAGTCACAGGAGACCGCCCACAATGTATGCAAAGACCCGCCTTTGGCTTGCCGGTTGTTTGCTATTCGCTCTGAGCGCTTCATCTGGCTGCACGTTGGACAAGAAAGACGACGGAGCTGACGAATTCCGTGAGGCTGTGCCCACGCAGGATTCGACCGCGCTGAGCGGTCCCGACTCGAGCGCCGCGAGTTCGACCGCGGCCGCCGCGCCCTCGCGGCGTACCTTGGGCACCACGTCCACACCGTCGTACGCGAAATGGTACGGCTTCACGCGCGCCATGCGGCAGGGCGTGAACCAAGTGACCGCGGGCGTACTGCACAGCGTGTGGGCGATCCTGCACGTGCCCCCGAGCACGCTCTCCGGCAATACCGCGAGCTGGGGCCCGTACACGGACGAGCTCGAGCCCGTCACCTATCGCTTCCGCATCGAGCGGATCGCGCTCGACGAGTACGACTACACGCTCGAGGGGCGTCCCAAGGCCTCGAGCAACGACTCCGATTTCCACGCCGTGCTCACGGGCCACGGTTACGGCAAGCCGCACGCGCTCCACGGTCAGGGCGAATTCAGCATCGATCTGGATGTGGCAAAATCGCTCGACCCGTTCGCGCATCCGGATGACTCGGGCCGCGTCCAGATCAGCTACGATTTACCGCGCGATTTCTTGGAAAATCCGAGCTACTTGCCGCGTTCCATCACGGCCAAGGTCGATCCGGCGGGGGAGGCGGAGTACACCGTGAAATCGTTGGCCGAGATCGATCACACGGGCCGCATCGACGTCGACGCGCACGTCGACATCGACGAGGACAAGAACACCAAGCTCGAAGATGTCGTGATTGCCAGCCACTGGAACGCGACCGGCGCCGGCCGCGCGGACATCGCCTTTTCCGGCGGTGATTTGCCGAGCAACGTCCCCGTGGTCGACGCGGTGGAGTGCTGGGGCAGCGATTTTCGGCAGAGCTACTACAACGACTCGGTTCGTTTCTCACCGACGGTGGGCGACGAGAGCGCATGCGTGTACGCGAGCCCATGATGACGTAAGCTGCCTCCATGGCAGGGACTGAACGAGCAGAGCCGGTCAACGAACCCGTCCTCGGCCACGCTCCGGGCAGTCCCGAACGCGCCGCCGTGGATCGCGAAATCGAGCAACAAACCAGCCACCCTCGCGGCATCCCCTTGGTCGTCGGGGGCGAACGGATCTTCAGCCCAACGGCGCAAGACTTCAGCGCGCCGCACTGCCATGGGCTGAAGCTCGGTCAATTTTCGCTCGCGCAACCGCCGCATGTCACGCGCGCGATCGAAGCCGCATTGGCGCAAAAGTCGAGTTGGGCGGCTTGGACCTTGAGCGAACGCGGCGCGATCTTTCAACGCGCCGCGGAGCTGCTGGCGGGCCCCTGGCGTGCCCGCGTGCTCGCCGCCACCATGCTCAATCAGAGCAAGACCGTGCACCAAGCCGAGATCGACGCCGCCTGCGAGCTGATCGACTTCTTCCGCTTCAATGTGCGCTTCGCCGAACGACTCGCCGACGCGCCGCTGATCTCGAGCGAGAGCGAGCGCAATCAGCTCGAATTGCGACCGCTCGACGGCTTCGTGTACGCCGTTTCGCCTTTCAATTTCACGGCCATCGCGGGCAACTTGCCGACGGCGCCCGCGTTGCTCGGCAATACCGTGATCTGGAAGCCATCCCCGCTCGCCGCTCTGTCCGCTCATCACGTGCTCGAGTTGCTGGAAGCGGCCGGTCTGCCGCACGGCGTGATCAACTTGGTGCAGGGGGACGCGGCGGCGATTTCGGAACAAGTCGTGAGTCATCGTGATTTTTGTGGGTTGCACTTCACGGGTTCGAGCGCCGTGTTTCAGTCGCTGTGGAGCGCGGTGGGGCAACGCATCACGCACTACCGCAGCTATCCGCGACTCGTCGGCGAGACCGGCGGGAAGGATTTCATTTTGGCGCATCCGAGCGCCGACGTGACCGCGCTCGCCGTCGCCATCGTGCGCGGCGGTTTCGAGTATCAGGGGCAGAAGTGCTCGGCCGCATCGCGGGTATACCTGCCGAAAAGCCTGGCCGCTTCGGTCGAAGCCGAAGTGCGCGCGATGCTGAGCGAGATCCGCGTCGGTGACCCATGCGACAGTCGCAATTTCTTGGGCGCCGTGATCGGGCGCGCCGCTTACGAGCGCATCCTCGGGTACTTGGAGCGCGCGCGTTTGGACCCCGAGTGTCGCATCGCCTGCGGCGGTGGCGCGGACGATGCGATCGGTTATTTCGTCGAACCAACGCTGATCGAAGTTTCACGACCGGACCACGCGCTGATGCGCGAAGAAATCTTCGGCCCCGTGGTCACGAGCTTCGTGTACGAAGACGATCGCTTCGAGCAGATCCTGCGGGTGTGCGACGAATCGACCCCGTACGCGCTCACGGGCGCGATCTTCGCGCGCAACGCCGAAGCGGTTGCCCTGGCCCAGGAGCGACTGCGCATGGCGGCCGGCAACTTTTACATCAACGACAAGCCCACCGGCGCGGTGGTTGGGCAACAACCCTTCGGCGGCGCGCGGCTTTCGGGCACGAACGACAAGGCCGGCTCGGTCTGGAACCTAATGCGCTGGGCCTCGCCGCGCGTGATCAAAGAAAACCTGAACCCGCCGCGCGACTTCCACTATCCTTTCATGAGCAAGTTAGACAACGAGCCCTGAAAGAACGGCCCGAACGAGGCCCACCTCCGCATCGACATGAGCAACGAGCCGCGCACTGGTATCCTGTTGGTCGCCCACGGCACGGTGGCAGACTTGGCTGATCTGCCGGCGTTCGTCGCTCGCATTCGCCACGGGCGCCCACCGCCACCCGGCTTGGTCGCGGAGCTCACGCATCGCTACGAGGCCATCGGCGGCTCGCCGCTCTTGCGCGTGACCGAAGAGCAAGCGCGCGCGCTCGAAGCACGCACGGGTTTGCCGGTGCTACTCGGCATGCGCCTTTGGGAACCCACTGTCGAAGGCGCATTTCGCGAGGCCGCTCGCCGTGGTCTCGCGCGGCTCGTCCTGGTTCCGCTCGCGCCCTTCAGTGTGGAAGTGTACGGCGCCGCCGCGCGTCGCTCGCTGGAGACGGTACGCGCAGAGTTGGGTAGCACCACGCCGGAGCTCGTGGTTTGCGACCCGTGGGGCACGGAGCCCGCATTCGTCGAGGCGCAATGCTCGGCGTTGCAAGCGCCGCTGCGCATCGACTCGCGCGAGAGCGCGGTCATGTTGACGGCGCACAGCCTCCCGCGCGCGGCGATCCGCGCGGGTGACCGTTACCAAGCCGAAGTCGAAGCCAGCGCCCGCGCGATCGCCGAGCGCCTGGGCCGGCCCTGTGAGCTCGCGTATCAAAGTCAGGGCGCGGACGGCGGTGAATGGCTGGGCCCCGATCTCCGTCAAACGTTCGAGCGCCTGGCGGCAGCCGGTGTGCGTCAGATCACCCTGTCGCCCTTCGGCTTTCTGGCTGATCACGTGGAAACCCTGTACGACCTCGATATCGAAGCCCGCGCCTGGGCCGGCGCGCTCGGCCTCGGCTTCGAACGCGTGCCCGCGCTGAACACCGCGCCGGGCCTAATCGAGGCGCTTTCGACGGTCGCGCTGCGCGCACTGAATCGACCCGCGGCGGCGCCTGGGTGAGCGCCGTAGGCGCGGCTCCGCCCTTGGACTAGGCTCGCGAGGCCGCATGAAGTACACGATCCCGCCGCTCCGACTTCGCCTGCTCGGCTTGTTCTTGGTGCTCGTCCTCGGCGTCGGTTGTCCGTGCGTGCGCAACGCCGTCAATGCCAGCCCGGGCTTGCGTTGGTGGCTGTTCTCCAACTTCGGCGCACAACGGATGTGTCCGGAGATGTTGAAGCGCGGCGTGCCGCTCAAGCTCGTGCCCAACGGCAACACCGTCGGCCGGCTGTACCCGGACCAATGCAACTACCAGGTCAACGACCAGCTGCAGACGGTCACGCTGAGCTTCGCCGGTACCGGCTCCGCCTGGACGCCGATCGCGGGCCGCGTCGGCTTCTCGGTCGCGACCAGCGTCGAGTACCGCATGGACTTCTACATGACCGAAGACGCGATCTACATTTGGGCCAAGCCCTCCCGTGTCCCGTTCGGTCCGGAATTCAAGATCGCGACGATCGAAAACAAGCTCGTCAACTGGGCCGCGCAAGGCCCGGCCGGTTACATGGCGACGACGTTCGGTTCGCAGATCGCGCAAAGTCAGATCACCAGCGGCTTCACCGTAATCCACTCCGATAGCGGGGACGAATTCGCGCTCGGCCAGCTGCAGCCTCCGCTGCGGCCGCAAAAGCCGTTCAACATAGCGCCGGGCGGTCGCTACGCCTTCGTGAACGACACGACCGAAGTGCGTTCCGAACAGATCGACATGATCGGCCCCTTCGAAGTGGCCGAGAGCGGACAAGCGTTGTTCTGCCGCTTTCGACTCACGGGCCCCACGCTCGACGCCATGGTCATCCGTCGCGGTGGGGGCGATCTGTGGCGCAGCGGGCTGCAACTAGGCGCCGCGCTCGGCCCTCCGCCGGAGGCCCCGGTGCTGCAGTTCCCGCTCACGCCGGGCAACGAACAACATCAAAAGATCCCGCTGCCGCCGGGCCAATACTACATCGTGCTCGACAACAGCTCGCGGGTCGGCAGCGTGAACCCCCCGTGGAATCCGCTCGGCGTGGTCGGCGGCAACACCGCCGTCGTCTCCCACGTCGTGGAGCTCGGCGACGCCGACGACGCTTTCTAGCGGGCAGCGGTGACACGAGTAAACGGCCGCGAAAATACGTCGTTTCAGGGTGTTGTAGAGAGGGAGATCCGGAGGACCGATGCGAATGCGGATATTCGACTGCCCACGACTGACAGCGCGTTCGGCTTGCACGGCCGTTGCCTGGTGTGCGCTGGCGGCGCTGACCGCTGGCTGCGCGCGGGGACCCGATTTCCGAGTGGATGGCCTGCCGATCCGCAAAGTCGTCGTGTATCGAAATGGCGTGGGCTACTTCGAACGCTCGGGTGAAGTCGACGGCGACTCCGTGCAGTTCCGCATGCGCCAACGCATGGTCGGTGATTTTTTGGCCACGCTCGCGATCGTCGAGCGAGGGGGCAGCTCGGTGCAGGCGGCGTCCTTTCCGCTCGATGTCTCGGGGGATGACCCCACCGCGCCCGATCCACGATTCATGCGCATGCTGGAGGCCTGGGACAATCCAGACGAAGTTCAGGATTCACGCAACAACGGGCGCAACAAGCTGCGCGACGTGACCTTGCGCCTCGACGGCAAACAGCACGATCTGGCCGTCGGTTACGTCGCGGCCACGCCGGTTTGGCGGCCTTCGTATCGCATCGTGGTGCAGAATGGCGGCGCTGACTTGCAGGCCTGGGGCATCGTCGAGAACATCTCCGGCGAAGATTGGAAAGACGTGGAACTGGCGCTGGTCGCAGGCGCACCTTTGGCCTTCGAATCCACGCTCGGAGATCCGGTCACGCCTGCGCGACCGATCGTGACCGACACGGGCGAAGTAATTGCCGCGGTGCCCGAAGGCGTTACTTCGCTGAACGAGCGCGAGAGCGCTGTGGTCAATCGCGTGGGTCCGGCAGATGCGCCGGCCGCGCCCCCGCCTCCACCTCCGCCCGCGCCGGTCGCGCAGGCCAACGCCGCTCCCGAGCGTTATCGTCGTCTTTCGGGCGGCAGCCCCGGCTCCGGCGCGGCCAGTCCCAAGAAAGCGGCTCCACCGCGCTCGAGCTCTGCTTCTCGAGAACCGGCTTTCGAACTCGACGACGCCAAGGCCGAGTACGATAAAGACGAAGAACGCAGCGTCGCGTTGAATGAGCTGAGCAAAGGCGGCCTGAGCGCGCCGCGGCGCATCAATGCATTGGCCGCGGTCGCCGTCGATTCCGGCTCGACGCGCTATCAACTGCCGGTGCGCGTGACGGTGCCCGATGCCAGCGCGACGATGGTGCTGCTCATCAACCAACGTGTCCCGGGTGAAGCAGTGTACTTGTTCGCGCCCGATGGCGGCGTGCCGGACTCGAGCTCGCACCCGTTTCGCGTCGCGCGCTTCACCAACGCCAGCGCCGGTCTACTCGAGCGCGGGCCGATCGCCGTCTTCGAAAAGGGCGCGTTTCTCGGGCAAGGGATGCTCGAGCCGTTGCCCCCCAAGGCGACCGCCACGGTGCCATTTGCACTCGAGCGCAGCTTGGCCGTCGAGAGCGAGCGGAACACGCTGGAGACCGGCGCGCGCCTGTTCAAAATCGAAGCCGGCGAGCTGATCGTCGAGCGCGATAGTGTGACGCGCACGGTTTACAAGATCAAGAACGGCAGCGAGCAGAGCGCCAAGCTACTCGTGCGCCACTCGCGCCTGGGCGCAGCACGGCTGTACAAGCCACCGGCCGGAACCGAAGACAACCTTGGCGCGGGCAATGCGCTCGTGCCGATCGTCGTGCAAGCAGCGGCGCGCGCCGAGCTCACCGTCGAAGAGCGTCAGCCCACACAACAGAGCACCGATTGGCTGTCACCGGTCGCCGACGACGCGGTGAAAGCATACCTGACCGATGCGCGTGCAGACCGCGCGCTGGTCGTGGCCCTCACCAGCGCCTGGGCGCAGCGCGACGCGCTGAAGAAAGCCAGTGACGAGCGAAACTCACTCACCCAGAGCCAAGCCGAGCTCGAAAAATCCGCACGTGAAACGCGGCTCAGCCTGGAAGCGATCGAAAAGAACAAGCAAGCCGCGGATCTACGCGCAAAACTCACCGCCCGCCTCGCGGAAGTGACCAGCAAACTCGACCAGATCACCAAAAAGCTCGTCGAGTTGAACATGCGCGCCTCCGAACTCGACGTGCGCTTCCGCGACGCAATCCGCGAGCTCCGCTTCACGACGCCACTGCCGCCGAAAGAGTAAATCTCAAAACACGAACCTGCCCGCGCCCGATCGCCCACTTCCTTCCCCAGCGTCCCCATGCCCAATCGGCCCCCACCCATCGCGCCTTCGAGGGCGGGCGCTCCGATCCCCGCATCGCACCTCGCGTGCCCCACGCGGTTCCCGGCCCGCTTCGTCTGACCTGACGGCTCTCGATTCGCCATTCAAATATCGGAAATCCCAGGCTTTTGCTGAGCCGGCCAGTTGACAAGCCGGGGTGGCTGCGTCACAAAAGCGCCTTCGATGATCGAGCCTGCAGAAGTCGAACGCTTGCTCAAGGCCCGCTTTGCCGACGCCGAGCTCGAGCTCGTGGACCTGACCGGCACTCGAGATCACTACCAGGCGCGCGTCGTTTCTAGCGCCTTCAGCGGCAAATCGCTGATCGAACAACATCAACTCGTGTACGGCGCGCTCGGTCCCGCGATGAACGGCGCCATCCACGCATTTGCACTGAAGACCTACACGCCCGAAGCATGGGCCAAAGTCAGCGGAGGATCAGATGGACGAAGCCTTACGTGAACGCATCAAGAGCACGATCGACAGTCACAAGGTCGTACTCTTCATGAAGGGAAACAAGAACTTCCCGCAATGCGGATTCTCCGCGCAGGTGATTGGCGTCTTGAAGCAGAACGGCGCTGAGTTCCGGGACGTGAACATCCTAGCGGACGCTGACCTGCGCACCGGTTTGAAGGAATACTCGAACTGGCCGACCTTCCCGCAATTGTACGTGAATGGTCAGCTGGTCGGCGGCTGCGACATCGTGACCAGCTTGAACGAGAGCGGCGAGCTCAAGACCCTGCTCAGCGGCGACGCGAGCTAGCGGGAACTCGCCAAACCCAGCGAGCGCGCCGCTTCCAACCCCGCCCGCGAGGCACGGTTTCCGTCGCGAAACGGGAACGTGAGTCGGGCGGGTTTGTTTGCTCGACCCGTGATCATCCCGAGCTCGCCACCCACGAGGGTCGCGACCGAGGTTCGGCTGAGCGCGGCCGCGGCCCGGTTGATCGGGTCGAACGCATGCGCGCGGCGCGCCGGATCGCCGCCAGGTCCGAGCACGTCGGGCTTCAACACCGGCAGATCGCTGTAAGCCTCCATGAAGTAGATCAAGGAGGCAACGGCGTCGCCTGGAGTCGGACCCAAGAACCACGAGCCAACGTGGTGCGCTTCGCTATTCGCACAGTGGG
>Ga0247757_10000486_pt1 | contig 32470 bp, 38 predicted proteins | sample UWRJL126311R4_FD_180929 | JGI IMG/M metagenome (GOLD analysis project Ga0247757, IMG submission 180929) | Plant litter microbial communities from Arlington Agricultural Research Station in Wisconsin, United States - UWRJ-L126-311R-4 | ecosystem: Environmental > Terrestrial > Plant litter >... | reverse complement strand
AAGGAAGATTTTAATAATATTTAATATCTATAGAACTAGAAGCCTTTTAAGGTAGTAGATTTTCTTGATTTTCTTAGTAAAAGGCCGTGCATTGACTGATGGCGTGCATTGACTGCTAACCTACGGTTGCCATCGTCAGCGAGCACACAATCAAGATGGGATGCTCCCGTTCTTCTGCAGGGTTCGTATGGAATCAACAAAACTACGCCGTCCCACGCACCCATTCTTTGCTGCCCTCTCTACTCTCAACGTACACCTATACTCTAGCTCATCGTCCTGCCGAACAATCGAGCTACCTAGAGCCAGTCAAGCCAGTCAAGGACACTGAAATTTGACATGTGATTGACATGTGATCGCTCCGGAACCACACGTTGTCGCTCGTCCCTTTCCCCGGGGAGGGGGCTTCGTATTACCGTTGTCACTCTTTATCCTCAAAAGGCTCTTCCCTAGGGAGGGGTTTCATATTACTATCGTTGTCACTCCTCCATTTCCCTAGGAGGGGGTTCTATATTTGCTGCCGTCGGTTGTGTCCTTATCTAGGGTAGGCCCTTTATATTACTATTACCTTCGCTCGTCTCCTTCCCTAGAGAGGGGTTTTATATTACTATTATTATTACTCTTCATTTTCGCTGAAAAGGGTTTTATATTTCCTACTATTAGTTATATATTTATCTAGAATAGGCCCTTTATATGATTATTACCTTCGCTTATCTCTTTCCCTAGAGAAGGGTTTTATATTACTATCGTCGTCGCTCCTCTTTTCCCCAGGAGGGGGTTTCATACGTGTCAGCATGAGCGACATTGTTGGCATTGCAAGCCCCGCTAAGAGGCAGATGCCCCAAGGTGGGGTGGACGAAAACACCGTACGTGTTTCTCACTCAGGTTGCTGGGTTGATGATGGCAATGTTTCCCGGTTTTTCATCCGGACGAGAGATAGTTTTAGCTTTGTAGCAATGCTACCTAACTGTCTGGGCAAGGTGCCAGGTAGCCTACTACTTCATCTATTCCAGCCTGATCGATTCAAAATAATGAATATGCAGGTGTGGAAGCGAGCAGAGGAAGTAGAGTGAAAAGGTTGATTCTATAGAAGGAGAGCTGAGTAGAAGCTATATATAGAGGGACCGGAGCTCCTAGAGTTCCGGTTCCACTCTAAGGAGCAGAAGACTGAGGTTCCGGTATCAGAATCAAGGCTCTCAAAGGACTGAGCTGGAAACGCGCCAGAAACAGCTGCGCGCGATGTGCCTGGGCGCGACAGCAGGCCATCTATTGGTTTTGTGCTTATAAAAGCTGACCATTTGATTTGTTGTAGATCTGAACCATGGTTTTTGAAGTGATAGTGGACCATGGTACACCAAAAGAACAGCACAGTAAAAAAAAGCTGCTGGGTGAGAAGTATATATACCAACGAGATAATGATCAACGAAGCCTCTTTGCCGCTCGCCCCCAAAGAGACTGCGTCGCAACAGAACTGCAACATTGCTCCTTTTTAATCTGATAAGCCAGGTAAGTCAGTAAAAACAACCCTCACGAAATCGTCGCCAGTTCTGATACGTCTTGAAGTCTCTGTGGAACAACTTGAGCTTTATCGACACTCCCCTGCCCCACCTTCGCGATGGACCTAACATCGCTACCCCCAGAGATCAGGGTCATGATATTGAAGCACTTGGCTAGTGGGAACAACATATCGCAGTACGCCACAGTGTGTTTGGAGTGGCAAACAGCTATTGAACAGCTAAATTTTCGCTCGCTTAGCCTTACAGCTCAGGATGTTCCGACGCTCAACAACATAATGGCAAAACGAAATCTTAGCCTGATCAAGTATATATGGTATTCGATTGAGCTCCAGAGTTACGACTGCTCAGACTGCAATCATCATGAATACGAGGAAGAGCACGAGGCGGCCGCAGTCGCTATCAAGGATGGCATCCGTACAATGCTCCAAGCTCTCAGCAAACGTTCACACAGTAGAGATATGACGCTCGACCTTAGTATCTATTCTCCCTCTGATGCAGAACACTACTTCAAGTACATACGCTTTGAGCCTTCTAACGCGCTCAGCCGAAACAGAATAAGGGGGCAGGCGTCACACCACGTTCCAGTACACAGCACGATGCGATCCCTTGGTGCTGTTCTCAGAATCTTTACATTATTCATTTTAACGGATTTGGATGCTTCGGGACATGAGACTTCAGAAAGCGGCGAAGAGTTTTGGGCTTCTATACCCCAGGTATCTTGCGTTACCCGCCTTCTGTTACGACGGCAGACACGACGTCAGTGGGATCCAATTGCGATTAGCCGGCTAGTAGCCCACTTTCCAAATTTAGAAGATCTGGTAATTGAGCCGTGGAGCTCAGGAGTGAATGAGATCGAGAAGGATACTGATAAACGTAAGTGTTCATACACTTTCAATACTATATCCATTTCGTGTGGCACGAATTACTCACTTCTCTCTATAGGCTGGACGGATTTAGTCTTCCCTTCTCTCATTCCCAATAACTTGAAAAGGATGACCATATTTGAGGACTTCAGTGAGGCATACGACCCTGCCAACAGGTTATATGTACCCCGAGAAATAGTACACCCTGCTTTTGGGACAATAATCATTCCGCCATCCGGTCGTCAATATACAAGGGCCATCCGAATTGTAAGCGCACAGTTGACCAGAGCACTCGCGGAGGCAAGCCTTGGTCTCCAGCATCTATCTGTCGCTTTTATGACAGACGCAAGACTATTCTGGAGTGTGCGTAGAGATTGGGTATGGGAACACCTCCAAACGCTAGCACTCACTTCTGAAGATTTTGAGCCACATAACGATCCAAGGAAAATTGAGCATGTACTTTACTCGGCGGCTAGGGCGGTAAAGAAAATGCCAAAACTTCAAACCATGGAACTCTGGAATGGAGGAAAAGGTAACGCTGCTTTATTCAGATACAGCATTGATAGAGGTCGCCAGGCTAAAATTGTGTGGCGGGCTAATTGGCACTTTGAGCTCAAGGGACTTGTGGTGAAGGAGTGGCAAGATGTGGCATATGCTAATGATGTTGGGCATCTAAAGATCGAGAATGAACTGCTGACGCCTTCGCAAATTCGTTCTCACGGGGAAGCAATCCTAATTCTAGAACTCGAGATCGAAGTTGCTTGTCCCGTATCTATCCAACAGATTCACAGAGAGCATGTGGAGATGGAACGTCAATAGTTACTATTCGGAAACATGTAAAGTGGTGGAAAAGATAGCACTTCACATGATGGATATCGGTTTTCTGTTTTTAGGGGGGTGGCGTAGCTTACTATGAAACTGTAAGCAGGACTACCGAAAACGGTTGTAAAGACCACTAATTTACCAAATACAGGACTTTGACAAACGGCGAGTCGGAATGGAAACCCAATTTTCAAGATCCTATGGTGGTATGTGATAGAAATTGTTTAAATCATACTATATTATTCGTCTCATATGTGTCCCGACGAAAGTACAGGCCGGGTTCCAATCCTCCGATATCTGATTAGCGTAGAACGCGATTTAGGGCAGGTATGAGTGTCGCCCAAACAAACCTTATGCGTTTGCATTCATGCGGCGGTTAACCGTAGGGCGCTCGGGACGGTGAAGCATTGCGTCAAGCTCATCTCGGAAGCCGTTTCGCATGCCTGCAAACATGTCCTCCTCATGTAAACGAGCGTTCCGAGTCCTGCGAGAAGCTTTTGTCTTCTCACCCATCTCCTCACGCAGAATTTTAACCTGCTTCTGGATCTCTTTCCAAAGGACCACCTTGTCCAAGCCCGGCTCACTAGAGACAGATAAAAAGGCAAATCTGCCCAGCTCCTCGTCCTTGATAGTGAGAGCATCCTCCGGCCCAGCAAAACGGTTGTGTACTGAGCCGAATGCAAGGCTCTTCTCGTCCTGGGCGGCTATGGCGAGTAGACTAGCAACGAAAGCTTCCTGCATATACGCAAAGGAGAACTTATCCGTAATCTTGGCTACGGCTGGACACAGTTCATCTGGAAATTCGATCGCCTCGTTGCTCTTCAATTTGTTTTGCCAGAACTTGGCATACCGAACACGCTGCTCATAGTCAGGGTCGGGGAAATAGTATTTCCTGTCGAACCTGCTCGGACGCTTCGAGATTCCTGGATCCAGTCGATCGAGATGGTTGGTAGAGCCTACCATGAGAATGCCGTCGTTGGAGCGCAGCCCATCCACCTCGTTGAGGAAGTAGGAACGAACTCGGTCGTCGACGATGGAATCCAAGTCCTCGAAAACAAGGTAGCAAGGAGCGACCTGGCGAGCTTTTGCGAAGATTGTTTGGATGGAATACTCGGGTCCGGCGAATGAGGAGAGCGTACGCACGTATAGCGTGGGAACAGATAACTTAGTATTGCCGTTGACCCCACGCTGGTAAAGGGTATGCATCATAGCCTTGATGCTGATCGTCTTGCCATTACCCGGGGGACCGTAGTAGATGATGCCGCGTTTCCACGGTACCTTCAAGTTCTGGTAGGTATCTTGGCCATCGAAGAAATGCTCTACATCGCCGATAATCTGTTTCTTCATGTCATCGTCCATGATGACGTCCTCCCATCGGCTCTTCTGTACCGAATTCCACATCTCGCGGCTCTTTTGCCAGTAACCTTGATCGTACACCCATACTTCGTCATGCAGCTCCTGAGCCCACAAGGTTGCCTCTTTGATCAGCGCGTCCACCTTGTGCGCCTCGGTAGTGAGTATGTAGTGCACAGTGATGTCGGGATAATACGACTGGCCATCTCTTCCGCTCGCGATATATAAGATGAACTCCTGGTCTTTCCACTTGTACGAATATTTGCCGAACAAAACTTGGTCAACAAAGACGCCAGGGCCGTCATCCAGGCGCCGTGGCGCAGGAGCGAACGAACGCCATGCTACCGCCCCACCATACACAGGGTCTTTGATCGCGTCGTCCAGAGGACTAACGGTCGCGAGGCCGGCAGATGCATAAGCGAGTAAATTGAGGCCTCTCTGCGGCGCGACAATCAGATCAAGGTTGGGATACTGCCGGCGCAGTGCCTCAGTAAGAACAATGTCGGTGTTCACGCGCTGGCCAGAGCTATGATGAAAATATTCGCGTGCCGCCTCGTCTCCATGATGCAAGTAGTGATGGCCAGTCATGGTTGTGATGGTTGTGTATGTGTTGTGGGAAGGTTGCTGTGGCTTGAGGCTGCCCTTGAGTTTACGCGTCGTCATGCGGGGGCGCAGCAGGCAGGGACGTGGATCCAGCCCCCACTTCCAGATTCGTCCGGGTGCGGGGAAGATCACGTGTAACTCACAATCTCACGTGTTTCTGTCACGTGATATATCAAGAATACGAGCGTGGCTGCCACCTCCTGCGTGCGCCAAGTACCAAGCCCATCCTCCCGCATCCTCTCTCGGCGTGCGCACGCCCAGTAAACCTTTCTCTAACATCATCTGATGCGATGACGCTCGCGATGTCTTCGGAAGGCTGCGGAACTTGCACCACCTCGTGGTCGGAGAGGATGCTCATCCTTGGGGAGCACACCCTCACCTCGGTGATTTAGGTGCGGGTAACCGGCATTGCGCCCAATCCATCGCTGACTAAAACGGGACAGCGACGAGAGCGAGCACTGAGCGAAAACTCGCAGCTTCCTGATGCTTGGCTGAGGGCAACTTATAGCAAGCCGCGACGCACGTCATTAGCCTAATACTCGACATGCGTACAATACAATCATGGATTGCTTCCAGAAGTAGCAACTCCCCGCTGGTCCGACGCTACTGGATCGTTTGATAGAGGTGGTGTAAACAGCGGAAAGTTTAATGCGCACAGAGAAAGAAATCCTCGCTCGCTTGCCATGCTTCGGGTGGCTGACGCCGAGACGCTTTGAGGAAGCTTAGCATCATGACCATCCGCAACACCCCGGCGTCATCACCACCTCAGTGCCTTTGCTATCGCGCTGTTGGATCAGAGCCAGCTTCTCGCAAACTTGAAGTCATGTCCAGAAGACGGTGTGTTTACAGTAGACAGTCGGAAATGTCCAGTGCAAACACCGCGCGTTGTGGCGGATGCGGATGACGATCTCACGATTACGGCGAGGCAAATTGGGGCGATGGTCGCCGACAGCTATGAGTTCTCGTGAAGCCACCCGCCCGCTCACGCCTAGTCTGCTCAATTGTAAAAGTGTTACAAATGCGATCGGCTGCTGCACTGCTGACAAGTTTCTTTTTGCCTACCACTTACTCGGCCTCGGCCCATACTGAAGGCCGGACGATCGATTGCACAGGTGGCTGATGCGTTGATGCTGCTCCTCCAATTCGATACAAACTCCGACCCACTTACGCACAGCGCCGCTCTTTGGGCCCTTTAGCCGGGGCCTGGGGTGGCATAGACGGGCAGCAGATGTGAATGGTTCGCTTTTGGTCCATGTCGGCTCTAATTTATATGGCGTGGAGCTAGAGCTCTGAGAGGGTCCCTCATACCCCTGGCGAATGAACCCCCGGACCGGCAGACCTGAATCTATATCATCCCAGATTCCCCAGATTGCCAGTTTCTCCAGTTCTTTGCTCCCCAGCTTTCCTCGTCGACCCCGGATTGAGATCCCCCAGAGCTCGCGTTTTGTCCCTTCAGTAGTATTCGATACCCAGTCCTTCGGTTATTCTGTTAAAAATGGCAACTGCTGCTGAACACAACGACGTTGTACGTTCCAATTTTCCAAGAAGTGAGCTCTACAAATCGCTAATTGATCTCAGGCTCGCGGCCTCGACGAGCCAACTGGTGAGAAACCATATCATCCCAATGGTACCGGCACCATTGACCATCCTGGAATAGCCAAGGAACGAAAGCCATATGACTATGGTGTGTAATCCGCTCGCTTACTCGAGGATTGATCGCGTCTAACTACTCACAGGCGGCAATCCTCTGGCGCATATAGCCACCAACAACCCAGACTATCGGCTTACAGCCTTTGGTGGTGAATTCCAGCCTGGTCTATACCGGTACGATTTTCTTTTGATCATTACCTGCTTGTTTGGGGCTAACAAGTCCGAAGAGCACCTAAGAGCAATTTCGCCAACCCGGCGCCGCTGGGTCTATCGGCCTTTGCGTTGACCACTTTTGTCCTGTCTCTGATCAACATACGCACACGCCACCTCGCCGCGCCTAACTTGGTCGTCGCTATCGCTTACGGCTATGGTGGCCTTGTGCAGCTTCTCGCAGGCATGTGGTAAGTAACGCAGTGCGTGTAGTCGAGGAATGTGTATGCTGACTACGGTGATAGGGAAATGGCAGTCGGAAACACCTTCGGTGCTACCGCGCTGTCCTCCTACGGTGGCTTCTGGCTTTCATTTGCAATCATTTTGACTCCAGGTGGATTCGACATCGAGAATCAAATCACCAGCAACAAGGAGAACATGCCACCGTTTTTCAACTCATTTGGCCTTTATCTCATGGGCTGGTTCATCTTCACCACAATTCTACTGATTTGCACTTTGCGATCGACCGTGGCCTTCTTCTCCCTCTTCTTCACCTTGGACCTTGCTTTCATGATGCTTGGCATTGGCTATCTCCAGTATGACGAAGCGGGTCCCAATGTAGCTTGCATCAAGGCCGGCGGTTGGTTTGGTCTCATGGCCGCTTTCCTGGCCTGGTACAACGCCCTTGCGGGTATCGCAGACAGCTCCAACAGGTGAGTCTCATTCGATTATGTCATGGTGGGCGCACGATCTAACCATGCGTAGCTTCTTCGTCATCCCCGTCGCCCACTTCCCCTGGAGCGACAAGGGCCGCGAAGCGCGAAACAAGCCCGTCAACTCCTCCGAAGCCCACACGGCTTGAACGTGATCACGTAATGGCAATCGCGTACGATGAAGATTATTACTGTTTGGATATAATAGGAATCTGCAGCAGTCCGGAAATAACTAAGGATCGGCACATATTCTTCCTCGGAGCTAAGAACCATTTCTACTTCTTCTCCGTGCCTGTAGCGATAAGAAGACGCGTACTTTGAGTGAGCGGCAGTTGTCCTTGGGTACTTTGTTTAATATTACTTTTTTTCATTCTTGAAAGTCGAACTCGTGATGGTTTTACTTGTCATGTCGTCATGTGGCTGAGAGTGTATTGATTGTTTTGCTGTGATCAACGCCACGCGCATCATCGCCGAGGTACCCCGCTTCCACAGTGCCTATTGAAAACGGACGCATGGCTCGACAAATTACTCGCGCGGCTAATCCATGGTGGGCTGTTACATTGGACAAAGATCAGGTCTTCGTAACAGGATAGCATGCCGTAGCAGTAGCTTTGAGTGAGCGGCTCGCGTGTAACTCCGTTTAGCAATATGAAGCTGCCCAAGAACTGTCTAATGTGAAGGGCCCTCTTGGTTGGCTTTGGGAACGGTCCAGATGTCTCCTCGGAGTCGCTGACATAGTCCCGGTCATCGGCCATGTAGTGCTTCGGAGGCAAACCACCAAAAGGACCCTTGTCCAAGATAGTCACCGATGAGGCCTTAAATAGTAGTATGAGTCCAAACATGCTTCATCTAGGAACACAAACCCCCTGGCATGGTCAGTTAATGACCGAAAGGTGAATTTCCAGAAGGCGTTTTGGTAAGTTTCCAGTCGGTCATGGCGCCTGTGGTGCCTCGCCCACAAGGGACAAGAGCTCAGGCATACGCTCGGGTAAACCTCCCCCGAGGCACGCGTGACGCAAGCGCAGCCGACCTATCCTCAATTCTCTCCCACCACCCCTCTCCCAATCCCATGTCCCGCCGCCTACCACACCTCCGCCCTACCGACCTCCTTGCCCTCCTCCGCTCGCGCACCATGTCCGCCCCGACGCCCACGCGCCCCGTCAAAGTGCTCATGATCCACGGCTACACCCAGTCCGGCCCGCTCTTCCACGCGAAAACCCGCGCGCTGGAAAAGAGCCTCCAGAAAGCCTTCCCCGCGGGCATCACGCTCTCGTACCCCACCGCGCCGGTGCGTCTCGCGCCGGCCGACATCCCCTTCACCGACGCGAGCACCCAGAGCGCGGTGAGCGAGAGGGACGACGAAGCGGAGACGGATGCGTGGGCGTGGTGGCGGCGGAAGGGCGAGCGCGAGCCGTACGTCTACGACGGAATAGAGCTCGGCCTCGGGAAGCTGGCCGAGGTGCTCAGGGCCGAGGGGCCTTTTGACGGGGTGGTTGGCTTCTCGCAGGGCGGCGCCATGGCTGCCATGCTAGCCTCGCTTTTGGAACCCGGCCGGCGGAAAGCATTCGAGGCGCTGTACCCGTCGGGCGGTATGAAGTTTCCCGCGTCGTTCGGAGCAGATGTCGATGAGTCGATACATCCACCCCTGAAGTTCGCTGTCAGCTACTCGGGGTTTGCGGCGAGGGGTACGGATCAGTATAACGGTTTCTATGACCCCAAGATTCAAACGCCTACCCTGCATTTTCTGGGCTCCTTAGATACTGTAGTCGAAGAAGCACGCAGTTTAGCCCTGGTAGAACGATGCGCAGAGAGCGAAGGCAGGGTCATCTACCATCCTGGTGGCCACTTCCTGACGACACAAAAAACATACGTTGCCGCGCTGATCGGCTTCATGAAGGAAATGTTGCATAAGGCAGAGAGTGGAGGGAAGCAGGAAGAGAGCGTAGAAGACATGGACGTCCCTTTTTAGACTTGGACATTCCATGCGGCATGCATTGGGGCTTAGAATGGCGTAAAACATAGAGGATAGACTACGCGGCGCAAACAGCTATGTTTGGACCCTCTATATCATACATGCGCAATGTGCGCTGAGCCGTTTTCATAGAGGCTCAACCATGTCTAATTTTATCATGACTGTGCTTTCAACCCTCCAAACCAGTGCACCGTTTATTTTGCCTTACCCTTGGCTAGTTTGCTTTTGTCGAGCTTCGCTCCTTGGATGCGAGCCATCATCTCTTCTTTAGTAATTAGATGGTCGATACGCTCCAAGAGTCCAAGCAGGCTCTTCATGTTTCCGCTCCACTCGTTCAGCACATCATCCGCATCCCGAGGTTTAGCGAAGCTGACAACGCGCGCTGGTCTATCAATCTTGGCGTAGATCGTCTTCGCAGTCACCAGCTCGCTGATGTACTTCTCCGTCTCGTCTTCCGTCAAATCCAGAAGTTCCGTCAATCGGGGAATCTGAATTCGAGTGTAATACTTGGCCACTACACGAACGTTGTGTTCAATGACTCGCTTACGCAGATCCTGCCACCGCTTGTGTGCCTTGGGGTCGTCCGAGTCGCCAGCCTCTGCGTCGAATACATCCGTCTCAGTAAGATGTGGTCCAAATTGCTTAGCCACCATAGGCCATCGCATCAGCTCAGGCACGGTGAAGAGCTTGACGAGCTGTGCATCCGATGTTATGAGGGAGTTGCGCGAGTCCCGCTGGATACGATGAATGAGGTCAGACTGTTCGTTGTCATACGGGGCGAGGATGACGAAGTAGATCACGCGTTGAAGTATCTTTATCTGTTAGACACATCTGCAAACAAAGTGAGCACCTTACTTACGATTTTGAGCTTCTTCGGATCCTCCTCGACGGCTTCAGTATCAAGCACTTGGCGGTAGTGCTTACACACGTCCAGGTACCTGTCCTCCTGTTTGGCAAGCGTAATCTGTTGTTCATAGTATCGCAGCTTAAGATCTGTCACATCATCTTCCGGTTCTGGCGGGGGCTCGTCTGCGCTCCGTGTCTTCTCTTTCTCCTCCCGTTCCTTCTGCTCCTTCTCCAGCTGCTCGGCCGTCTTCTTAGGCTTACGTGTGAAATAGCGCGTGCTGATCTTCCGAGAAAGAATGCCAGCCTGTGTCCAGTCGCCCTTCTCTATGCACAATGCTACCTGCTGGAGGATGAACTCTGTCTTCTCTCGGCGGGTCATGGAGCCGAACGTCTCCACTTGCAACTCGCACAATATATCCGTTGCAGCATTGATGTCGCCTTGCTCCTTCTTAATGTTGGATAATATCCGAGTGATTCGTGCTCGCTCAACTTCAACGAAGATCTGCAATAGAAGGTCAACGCCAACAAGCTATCTTCAAGCACGGACGCCACTCACCTTGCCCTCTGTCACCGTCCGCAGAGTCTCAATGACGGACAGTTTCTTCTCCAAGCTAGGTGTTTCGTCCAGGAAACTCATGACTGTCTGCACCATTTTTGTGGTAGCCTGTTTGAGCTGTCCATGTTTCTTCGAAAGCAGCAGCACCTGCTCGTTCAGCAAGCTCCAGTCGCCAGCGTTTTTGGCTATCGTGCATATAGCGACGAGGATACGAGAGGTTGATGCAAGATCCGAGGCCTATATCTAGTTAGGAGATCGCAATGAGCCGCCACAATAGGTTGCCGTACCTGGCGGGTTTGCTTCTCGAGTAGCAGTAGCTTCTCTATAGCGGCCTGTGGGTTGCTCTATGGATACAATATCAGCTCTGCACGCATGTTTTATAACAGCAACATACTTTGCCCAGCTCCTCCGCCTCCGGAATCGCCTTGTCCGCTTCCTTTGTAAAGTCCTTGTCGGCCTTCAGTACCTGGCCGCTCGACATGATGGCGGGGTCGTGGAGCAGCTATTACGAGCTCGGTATATTACGTGCAGAGGACCCACGTTCAGAGCGCAAGAAAAGGCGGGTTCGGGATGTGACCAAGGGTGGAGAAGATGGTTGGTGTTGTCGTTAACCTAGGTGCGCTCGGAGGGTGCTTGGCGGTTGGTGCTGCACATCAGCGTCCGCTACTTACGCCACGCTATCTACGGGAAGCTGTGCACATGACAAAAGCTTGGCGTGTGGTCAGCTTTACCTCCACCATAGAAACCGACCGAAATCATTGCTGCAAATATATGCTTTTTTGATCAGTATTCCACTCAGATCAAACAACTCTACCCTCCTTGCCGATGACCCATGGGACGATCAAATATTCTCGAGTATTTTGAATGATGTAACCGCAGAATTGCTCAGTTCAACTCCATGAAACCAAGTCTTGTATCACCTATGCTACATGGGTTGAACGACTTATCATCTAATCCTTAATCCAACTCCCTATGAATAGAGGCACACACACTTCGCTTCGCTATTTGCATCAGTCTGACCGTATCCCCCACAGTCGTCTCAGAAGCCACCGAACCCGCCGTATCCCCCGCCATGATTTCCCCCATGATTTCTGTTAAAACCACTGCTAAAACCCCCTACATAACCACCACTACCACCACCATAGCCCGGACCATGGCCTCCGTGACGATAATGTATATTCGGCTGATTTTGGGGCCGTGACGGCGTCGGTTGCTTGAGTTTGTATGTAGCGCCATAAGCCTTGAGGGAAGCTTCAAGTTCTGGCAACATTGGTGGTACCGCCTCCTTAGCTTGCCTCCAAGAAAATAGCACAGGTAATGTTGGATCTCCATTCTGGTTCTCTCTCGTTTGCTCTTCAGCCCACTTTTCCGCGGTTTGAAGGATGCGATTTGCGTTCCGCTTGAAATGACCCGCTGCTATATCTTTCCATATTTTAGGTGGCTGTGTAAGCCAATTTAGAATCGCATACCGCACCGTCATTCCATAGATGCATTTGCTGTAAGCCTTGCTTTGAGACTGATAAAAAACTTCATGCGAACGAGACGGATCCCTCAGATATGCGTCGTTGTACACAGGTTCGTTATAGAAGGGCTCGTCACAAAATATCATCGCTTGGATAGAGACCAGCACCTGTAATATCGTCGACTCTCCAGGACGCCACGGCTCACCCTGCCAGGTCCCAAGCAGAGATAAGCAGACTAAAAAATGTTAGTGAACAGCCGGGCTTACCATCCTAAGCGGATTTACCTTTTCCATCTGTATGCAAGTTGGGGTTCCAATGCAATCCAGAGCCTGCACCCCTGAAAAAACACTGGGGGCTTTCATCAGGGTACATCTCGGGACAGAATAAGTCGAATTCGAATAGGCCATTCTCATACGGTGTTCCATTAGGTCCCACGATGATAAACTTTATTAAATCTAGCCTTGAACTTGCGTACTTCACGAATATACCTGGGGGTAGTCCAGTCTCCAGGGATGTTATTTCGGTTATCAAACGTTTAATACGTCCCGGTCTAGATCGCTGCAAACGCATTGCTGCGGTCGCGAAATGACTGGAACCAAAAATTTCTTTGTCAGGTACATCGAATATTCCATGATCTTTTGGCTTGTCGTTGGAGGAATGCTCGACCTTCTTACCGCCTCGATCTGAATTCATCAGTAGGTACTCAGCGAGGTCTGCAATCTGGCGGCAGAGCCAAAGAAGATCCTGTCCTTCGTCGCTGTGGAATTCTCGTTCGTTGACACTCGCTTGTTTCAGCATGCTAACGCTTTGAGTGCTGAGGTTTTTTAGGCCTTCTGCTAATGAAGTGCTGGTTTCCTTAATAAGCACCGGTCCATGCTGTTGAAACGAAATCGACAGGATGTTTTCGTCTTTCGTACGAACTGGTCTTTCTTGGAATATGACAGGAGCCGCTGTGACTGGATGCGTCCCAACTACGCGTAGAAGGTTGAGAAGTGCGTCATAGAGAGCCTTCCTCTTACTAGCATCGTCTAATGAATCATTTCGCAACAACTCCGCACAGAAATCCAAGAGTTTGCTGCTAAGTAGGAGATCATTGACGGCTTGAGGAGGATTCAAATCGAATCGTGACTGGCGATCAAGCGATGGTAGTAACTCTACCAAAAAAGCCAACACAGTCCCGTTGAATGTGTCGGCCTTCATTTCTGCACTTACGGCCTTCGCTTTGATCGATTCAGTGTGCATGTCTTGTCGACGGTCATTTAGAAACCGCCCCCCGTATGATCGCCGTCCTATGTTATAGTTCCATTCATTTCCCCCATAGCCAACGCCACTGCCTTTTTCGATACCTCGCATGCCACTCTTCCCAGTCGTGGATGCTTCATGTTTCTTAGCAGTGATATAGGCTTGGTCAAACCCACAGAGAATGATCCATATCACAAACAGTCGGCCACGGCTACAGCACCAAGAAATTTTAGTACGCGCAACATTAACAGACGAGCCGCTTGTTGGAGATATGGAGCGACACGCAATGCAGGCATTTGTAGAGCATTTGCGGCACTTTAGCCATGACGAAACTGGTACTACGATGAGGTCAGCAGATACTCCACAAAGATGTACTGCTCCCCGCAAATTGTTCGGAACCATCTGCCGTCGCAGAACTGATAAAAAGGAAGTCAACAAGACTTACCAGTTCCATCTACCCAAGGTTGGAACAGCTTTTCGACATCAGTAGCAGAGCTGACAAGCTGGGTGTTACACTTGGTACACCGTCTAGCTACTACAGTATCGAGAAAGTCCTTCAACGTGGAAAGGCTCTTGGGTTTGGACATTTCCGTATCTTCTTTTCCACCGCCTCGTAAGAAAGATGGTGGGGACGATGCTGGTAAGAATAGTGGTGATGAAGAACCCGTCAAATCAACAGACTCTGTTGGACGCGTTTGCTCCGATTGATTGAGTTCATAGTCAAGCTTTATTGCAAAAGCGAGGTCTGCATCGAGGTCGGGTTGGTGTAAGGGTACCGGTGCTGGTGAGTGAACAGAACAATGGCCATTTAGCTCTGCATCGAGCTGCACCGCCAGCCGTAGGCTAGCCTCGTCGTCATCAGCCTGCGGGCCGCTGACGCTGTCTTGAAAACTCATTGTGGGTAGCGAGCGGTTGGGTATGAGTGTGGAGCACAGGAAAGGCTGAGCCTACTGGAGGGCTTAATAGATGTTTTGTTTTTCTTGATAATTCACTTACGTCGTGGTTGGCTGAGGCAGGCGCGATCCATTCACCGGTCACGCCAAGCATGCTTCAGTCCTTCACTCTTAGCCGAGTTCCATATATTGCCGCATTCAAAATGAAGCCTGCATGCGAATTACTGCTTGGTTGCTCTTGCATTATGTCCAAAGGAAAACACTTACCTGCACCATTACATCCCGTGATACGTACCAATATTCAATATTGAACGATTGAAAGTTTCTTAATGGTCTCGTTGATCTGTAGAATGCTCAGAACGAATACATTTCGTGAAGGCTACTTGCCCATTTCCCTGAGAAGCTTGTTGGTAATCTTCATCCGGGACTGAAATTGCTAAGACTGTGGCCAGTGGCAGCTTCGCAAAAAGGGTACAACCGCTATTTGTGTCACATAATTTTTTCGTGGTGGAGCCGTTGCCGAAGAACATCGTACTCCCAATGTGAAGAACAAGGGACACTGGATGTCTGTTTGTACAGGTCTTGGAAGTATTTGTAAAGATATTATACATATTTCCCGAACTCTTACAGTGCGCTATCCAGCCAGACAGTTTACATCTTACCACCAGTGAGTGTTTCAGCAACCTTCTTGACCCTTTCCTCGGCCAATCCAACACCATCGCCGCCCTTAAGTTTCTGGAGCTTGTCGCTGACACCTTCGGGAACACCCCCTGCCCAAACACTTTCACCAAGCTCATGTGAGCCACCTTTGATGACCTGGCCAGTGGTAGACCAGCGGACCGGCATCTCGTCGGTGCCAAAGGCATTTTCAATAGCCTCATCCAACTGCTCCTCATCCACAATGAAATCTCTAGCGTTGGTATATAGATCATGAAGCCTTGACTGGCGCACAGCACCCTGTCTCGCCAAGCGGGTTTGGTATGATTTGCGCCGCCGTGCTGCAACAACCTCGCGTGGTGTCGAGGGCAACTTGTCCTCCAGAAAGTCCCGAATTCCTTTTGAGACGGATGTTTGTGTTAGGACATCGACAGTTCGCGGGGGAGCCATGGCCAAGGCTATTCGTTCGGCGTTGCTCCTCCTTATCTGGGCAGAGCGGGCGGTTTCAGTGATAACCTTGCGCTCGTGTAGTTCCTGCACTCCCTCCCTAAAGGCCTGCTTCCTCGCTTCGGCCAGTCTTTGCTTGTATAGCCTGTAGTCGGCATCGCGGCTGTATGGACCAGGAACCTTGACTTTTTTGGCATCCGGAGTACTGTTAGCGACAAACTCGTCTGACTCCTTGGGAATTTTCGACCGCGTCCTAAAGACATCTCGGGGAACAGGTAGGTGGCCTTTCACATTTCGCTTAAACGGCGTGCTGGGCTGGAGCGGTTTCGGCACCTCGATGTAGTTGGGGGATTCGGGGCCGACAGCGAGCGACGGAGCAGTCGAGGAGAAGCTGCGCATGCACAGGCTGGTGCGACGTCCATTGGCAGCGACCGCAGATGAGCGCCACGCCCGCGTGATGCGAACAGGCACCTGGGGCGTCATTGCAGGGGCGACGATGGCTAAGGAACTTGGGAGCGGTGGTAAGTCGTCTTACTGGCATTCAAAAGTTCGAAGCTGCTTGAAGCACGCCAAGAGCGCTCTGGACACGGAAAAAAGATGCGCCGCGCAGTTTCTACTTTTCTATTCTTTACAGTTTCTGCTGCCAGCATATTGTACGCTTTCAAGATCGCAGACATAAACCGCCATGGGAACTCACAAGAAAGAGAAGAATAGACGGGAGAGGCAAAATACCACAGGCGATGGCATGGGCAATGTTAAAGTGAAGGGCGAGAACTTTTATCGCTCGGCAAAGAAAGTCAAGGTCCTCAAGCGCCTTACAGACGGCACGCCTCAGAGAAATGCTCAGGGCAAGATTACCAAAGCCGCATCATATCAGACGCGCGATGCTCCAGTCGCGCGTGTTGAGGTAAGCCATCATAGCACGCTTTCCCCCAGAGAAGGGCGACTCGTCGTTGCTCAACAGAGGTTACTAGCAAGAGAGCCACTACTCCATTTCTCCCACCCGGATCTTCCCTCCTATTGATAAAAATGCTGATTAGTGTTAGCCAAACCGCAAATGGTTCAATAACACGCGAGTTATTTCACAGGATGCCTTAGATTCCTTCCGCAGTGCAATCCAAGCTCAGGCATCGGATCCCACAAGTTTTTTGCTAAAGCAAAATAAGCTTCCTATGTCCTTGATCCAGGAGCAGAAGAATGTCAATGGCCTGAAGGTTCACCAAGCGAAGATCGCCGTAGAGAGTCAGCCCTTCAGTGCTACATTTGGGGCGAAGGCACAGAGGAAGAGACCGAAGATAGAGTTTGACTCATTTGATTCGCTTGCCGGCCGCACAGGTGATATGCATGATCAGTACCTAGACAGATTGGAGCATGCAAAACTTCTGTCAGGAACGTCGGGTGCAGACGCCGAGAATGGTGAAGTTACAACTGCGAGAGAATCAATCTTCAGGCAAGTCATTCACAAACATTCTAAACATTTTCTAATGTTTTATAGCAAGGGAACTTCGCGTCGTATATGGAATGAATTATATAAAGTTATCGATTCCTCTGACGTTATCCTCCACGTGCTCGATGCTCGAGATCCTGAAGGCACTAGATGTCGGGCAGTTGAGAAATACCTGTTAGTATACGGCATTCAAAGCATTGCACTTTTGCTCACACTGATTCTCAGTTCCAAAGAAGCACCTCACAAACACCTAATAATCCTGTTGAACAAGGTGGATCTTGTGCCAAGCCGAGTTGCTGTGAGTATACACCTTTCCTCCAAAGACGTGATTTGTTTGTTGCCCCATTGATAAGTCAAGGACCTTTCCCTACTCTATGGATTGGTTCTGTTACATCTTTGGGAGATCAAAGACGACTCGCTCTCCTGCGGCCGTTATGGTTGTAGGTAGACGAGCCATCGTTTTGGTGGCAAGTCGCCAGAGTCCTCGTGTCCCGTTTGAGTTGAGGGCCGCTTCTGTTATACAGCTTCGTGGCAGTCCTCTTAGTAACGTTTCACACATGCTTTTATATTCATACTATTATTTTCTAAAGAATCACGCTAACGTGTCAAGGCCGCATGGGTGAGGCATTACTCAAAAGAGTTTCCAACGCTCGCGTTTCATGCAAATATTAACAACAGTTTTGGAAAAGGATCACTGATTTCGCTCCTAAGACAATTCAGCCAACTGCATGCAGATCGCAAACAGATCTCTGTGGGTCTTGTTGGCTATCCTAATGTGGGCAAATCGTCAATAGTCAATACGTTACGAAAGAAAAGTGTCTGCACCGTTGCACCCATCGCTGGAGAAACTAAAGGTAAGTAATTTGGCCTCGTTACGCGTTTAGCAACTAACTCTGTACAGTGTGGCAATACGTCACACTGATGAAACGGATATACCTGATCGATTGTCCTGGCATCGTTCCGCCTAATCAACAAGACACTGACGAGGATCTCTTGTTAAGAGGCAGTGTCCGTGTGGAAAATATCGAATGGCCCGCACAGTACATCGAGGCCGTTCTTCGAAGGGTGCAACCAAAACATCTGCAGCGGACTTACGAGGTGAACAGTTATACAGATTCAACAAGCTTCCTTGAGCTCCTTTGTCGAAAGCAAGGTAGGCTACTCAAAGGAGGAGAGCCTGATCTCGATGCCGTTGCTCGGATAGTATTGAATGACTGGATAAGGGGCAAGATACCGTGGTATTCACCGCCACCTGATCAAGAGGGCAGTTCCGTCCAGGGTGTGGAGGGTCGTGAAGGCAGGTTAGGGGAAATGCCTCGTAAAAGGAAAAGAGGTGCTGAAAGCGAAGCTGCTGAAAGTGTCGCTGTCACCAATGATGCGGCAGAGGAGGGTGATGATGACGGCGAGTTCGAGGGCTTCAGCAGTGATGAAGGACTCCAATTAGACGTTGATGAAAGTGAAGACGACGATGAGAAGGGTTCGTCTGACGACAACGAAAGCGTAGGCGCTGAGACACTCGTAGCCGAAGAAAGTGATGAGAATCAGGACGTTGAAGAAGAAGTTGCTGCAATATCAGCAGCACTATCAAAAGCCCGAAAACGGCAACGGAAACAATAGCCATGATAACAAAGATACCCGCGGAATGCATCCTAAACGATGATTTTTCGTACTGATGTGGACTTCCGTGACATTATTTATAACTTCGTTTCCCCGTTACCTTCCATCCATATTCTCCTAATCGTAACCTCGGCGTCATACCCATATACCCATGCTGCCGTCACTGGATCGCTCCATTGGTTCGGACTCTCACCTACACTATGTTCTTCCAGCTCTAGTCTCATGGCTGCATCCCTTGCCTGCTGTTCCGGCCCATCGGCGAAATGCCATAACTTTCCATTCACAAGGCTAGCTTCTTGCATCTGGCCCGTCCTTAGTATTCTCTCTTGCTCAAACACTTTAAGTGCAGAGTGCAACTGCGAGCGGCAGGTGACCAGGGAGAGGATTTCCGCAAGGGCAGCTCCGTCTTCAACTGCCGTAGCTGCTCCTTCGCTCATATAGGGAAGCATCGCATGTGCGGCATCGCCTATAATTAGTAGTGCACCCGATGGCGATAACCAGTTTGGAAGTGGTCTACCAGTCAGAAGCGGCCATTTCAGAGTAGTGCGGATAAGTCTGATCACTTTCACAAGGCTCGGATCCCATCCTTCGAAGTGTTGCTTCATGTTTTCAAGTACAATATTCTGGTTCCACGTCGAAGGGTCGGATGCTTCAGGATGTGATAGCACCATGTTGAAGGATTTTCCGCCCGCGATCGTATAGGACATGACATGTCTTTGATCACCAACCCTGTGCCTCATCAGCGTTACGTCTACCACAAATGCCTGTCGGAATTGCTGGATCCAACCTACCAAAGATTTTGTCCAGGAGTTTCGAGTAACCATGAAATTTCTGGATCTTTTTCCATCAGTTTCGTATCTACAATGGCCCGATAAGCAGCGAACCCGTTGAAAACTGGCGGTTCATCCACGCCACCTAGCACCACCCTCCTCGCCTCCGACTTGATTCCATCAGCTGCCACCACCAAGTCAGCGCTGTGTATCTCGCCACCGAATAACTCTACACTCGCCGTCGTCTCGTAGAACGTCTTAATTGGAGAGTTCAATATGATCTCTGCTCCCAATGCAAGTGCAAGAGCATACATGGAAAGCTGCAAGTCTGCTCTATGAACTACGTAATACGGCGCGCCATAGAGGATTCTAGATTCTGGATGAAGCTTGGTCTGTGAAAGCAATTCCCCATTTTGCCATCGTCGCATCCTAATGGCTTCCGGTTCGTTGGCCTTCCCTTGAAGGTACGGCCCCAGGCCCCATTTCAGTAAAAGACGGCTAGAATTAGGGGGCACTTGTATGCCCGCACCAACCTCGCCCAGCTCAGGCGCTTTTTCGAAGACGATGACACTATGCCCCCGCCTTCGCAGTGCGATGGCAGCTGCAAGACCACCGATCCCTGCGCCTGCGATGATGATGCTGAGCTTGATTTTAGCCTGATCGAGCTCTGGTTTTGATGGCCCAGGCTCATCGAGCGCTTGCAAAAATCGCAGGCTTCGCGATGGATACGATGTTTCCTATAATGCCAGTCATGGTATGATTTTGCATGTTCAAGTGGTGTACTCACTTGTAGGCCGGCGTGTCCTTTATCTGCCAAGAGAGACTCCACGTGCTGCCTACAGGCTTTGATCTTGGATTTGTAGTCCATCCTTTTGCTGTCTTCCTAATGAGTAGCCAGCACAGTAACTGAAATTCAAGCACTGCAAAGTCGTACAAATCGTAGAAAAACTGCGGGATGGAATAATTTCCGGAAACCCGCGTAGTCTGTCATCCAATCAATCCTGGCTTTCGGATGGGTGAATATGCGGGGATCCGAGGGCTAGCCGCATGACCTTCTCCTATCGATAATCAATCGCGTGCACATGCGGGGTGCATTTGACCCTATCAGTAAGAGTTTACCGTAAATCATGGATAGAAGATATGATATAAATGCGAGCAATTCGCTGGACACTTTGTGCAGCCTACTGTCTTTGCATAGCCCAGGCTTTTCTTCCTTAGTTGCAAGAACTTAGTGGATTGCATGAAAGGGAATGGCATATACTAGCTCCACAAATACCATTGAAACAGTCGAAGATGTGATCAAGGGCGCTTCACAATACAGTGCTATTCCCCTCTGGCCACAGATGGTAAAATACAACCCTCCGAATCCAAACCCCAAATGCACTCCGCACATCTGGCGCTACGATGATGTCCGACCTTATCTTGTAAGAGCAGGCGAGCTTGTCAAGGAGAAGGATGCTGAAAGGCGGGTCTTAATGTTGATCAATCCCGAGAGAGGTGCATCTCTACCGCTCCATTTACTATCTGTTGCTAAAACTTCATCACAGAGGGGCCATATACCACAGACACGCTCTATGCAGGCCTACAACTCGTGATGCCTAATGAAACAGCGCCAGCACACCGTCACACGGCCTTCGCTTTGCGATTCATAATCGAAGGCACAGGCGGATTCACGGCTGTGCAAGGTCAGCGCATCCGCATGAATCGTGGGGATGTGATCTTGACTCCTACATGGCATTGGCATGACCATGGCAAAGATGGATCTGGTCCAATGATCTGGCTCGACGGTCTAGACCTGCCACAGTTCCAACATTTCCCGGTACATTTCGTGGAGCATTTCAGGGAAAAGAGGTATCCGGCTGTGGATGTGGATGGTAGGATTAGTCCAATCGTTTTTCCCTGGGAGACAATGAAGTCGAAACTGGATCAAGAAGAGGAGGGTTGGGTAGTGCGAGAGTATAGAAAGGTGAATGGTTCCTATTGTAAGTATCTATCAGCAATTGGGAGGCTGCGAGTTGATTTAACCCGGCATAGTGAGCAGTACGTTGAGCGCATCGGCGGAGCGTATCAATAGCAATGGTATGTCATTACCACGGCAAGAAACAGTGTCATCGGTCTATCACGTTATTGCTGGGAGTGGTTATTCTACAATTGGAGAGCTGAAGCTGGAATGGAAACAGGGAGATACTTTTTGTGTGCCCTCATGGTATCGCTACCAACACTATGCTAACTCCGGGTCGACCGTCTATTTGTATCGTTTTGATGACAAGCCTATGATTGAGGCCCTTGGGTTTTATCGATGCATAGCTATGAGTGGATGACTTTAGCATAGAATATACTCAGTGTGGACTTTGCAAATCAACTTGAAGTGCAGAGAATTATAAGCGATGCCCCGAGGCAGAAGAGCAATCGTGATAAGTAGTTATCGGTTTGAGAGCAGTAGTTGTATGCACTTCCATTCTCGACTTTTGCATCCACGAGGGGTAGTTTAAACCTGATGGTTTCCCGCCAATAACACGCCGAGCTACCCTCCGACTCTTGATTTGCATCTACCGGCATCCCCACATCGCGATACCGAAATCGTTAAAGCCCTAGCTGGGTTCCCCTCCGCAATTCCACCAACTAAGGAATCTTTTGTCATTTTGAACTTTACCACCAGCTGTGTCCCGGTTACCATGACATCCTGGAAACGTCTTATTCGCTTCGAGTCGACAGACGGAAGGACCTTACGAGGCGAGCCAATCCTGCCCTCGCCTGGTTTTGATGTCGGCAGCACAACGGCAGAAACTGGACTCAAGGCCAAGGTAATCCAGGTCGTAAACAATGACATATTCGACCCTGCGACAAAGGTCACGGAAGAGGAGGCTACAGTCAAAACATTACTTGGTCCCGTAACCGTAGATGAAGTGCCCATCATTCGTTGCATTGGTCTAAACTTCATCAAACACAGTAGGGTCACTCTGGCTAGGTCGTGTGCGGTAGTTACTAACCGAATCACCCAGTCCAAGAGGGAGGGCGCACACTTCCACCCTATCCATCAACCTTCATCAAGTCCAACGCCTGCTTGCAGCAGCACGGCGCCCCTATCATCGTACCGAAGATCGCACAAGATGATCAAGCCGACTATGAAGGTGAGCTTTGTTTCATCATCAACAAAGACGCAAAAGACGTATCCGAGGCCGATGCTTATGAATACATCGGTGGCTACCTCTGTGGCAACGATGTTAGCTCTAGAAAGCTGCAGCGTGACCCGAAGCTTGCAGGTACTGTGCCGCAGTGGAACTTTTCAAAAGGATTTGACACCTTCGCACCGCTCGGACCTCAACTTGTAAGCACCGAGGTTGTGCCTGACCCCGCAAAGCTATACCTGAAGACTATCGTGAATGGTGATTTGAGACAGAGCGAGACCATCGATGATTTGTGTTTCAAGGTACCAACCATTGTGAGTTATTGCAGTCAGGGAACGACATTGAAGAAAGGGACTGTCATTATGACAGGGACTCCTGCAGGTACGTGCGCCGCAACAACCGAGCGCTTTAGGTGGATCTAGAACATGTTTGCTAATGTGGGTCTCAGGTGTTGGATATGCAATGAAGAACCCGCAGTTCTTGAAGCCAGGGGATATTGTTGAGGTGAACATTAGTGAAATAGGAACGCTGCGAAACCATGTCGAGTATGCATAGGGGGATTAGTAGTACCAATCTTTTGAAAATTGCTCAAACCCCTTGCCATGGCAATGTTCTTATATTCCATATATCAACCAGCTGAATACGGGTAAGCGGCTCTAGTTAGCATGGGGGCCAATGCCGCCCCATAGATGCACGCGGCAATAACAGTACTCCTGTTGGCTGCCGAGACCGTTGAATTAATTTGCAGCCATCAGACTAATGCGGCACAGCAGAACACTAAACACCGAATGGATCTTTCGCCCCCTTCGTTTACTCTGACTGCGTTGGCAAGTACCAATCTCATGGCATTTTACGCCCCGTCTCACTCGCTGTATCAGACCCGCCACGTACCGACTATCGCCGTTGCACGGCCTATAGGCATAACAACGCTTTTCCTTTCTACATGGTTAACATTGCATTCGTTCAAATACTTCTTTCCTTTCCTTAGAAACCTCCCCTTCCCATATATCGTCAATTGTTCCCGAAATTCGCTTTTAACATGAGCGAGGGCTCGATCAGTGGAGACGGAGCTTCATTCATCAAACATGGTGGTGTAAAGACAACGGTTAGCCGTACTGCCCAAGACGCGGAGCAGGTAACGGATAAAGACGGTCCCTTTGATAGCAATGCAGTTGCTGCTCTAGACAGGACCAGGAGCACATTCTCAGCTTGGACAATCATCAAATTTTTGTGGGATCTTCTGTTCGCCGCTCCACCCATCTGCTTCCTCGTATACGCTTCTCTGGTCTATACCAACGATGCTAAGCCTATCGATGTCGAACCAGTCCCTCGGTTGGAGAAAGTGTCCAAATGGATGCCGACCATCTTCCCTATAGTTTTCGCGGCGATCACCGGAAATCTCCTCAAGGCCATCGCATCTTGGAAGCTTGAGCGTGGGATCAGTGTGCTCAGTCTAGAGTTCCTGTTGAGTAGCCGAACAGTCTTCAGCACCGTTACGACGCCTTTCGCTATACGTATGGTTAACTGGGCGACACCATTTTTGATTATCCTATGGGCTCTGTCGCCGATAGGGGGCCTTTCGGATCATTGATAATACACCCAATACGGTCTCCACACCTCTGGACCTAAGATACTTGGAGTACATGTCAATGTACCCATTTCGGGACGCGAAATTTTCCGATGGTCCCAGAGTCATTCCTGAAATCCTCGGCGTGTTCTCTGCAGCCCTGTCGAGCCCCAGGAATATAAAAAACGCAAGCCAAGATGTTTATGGAAATGTCAAGGTACCAATGGTCGAGAGGTTGATATCTCAGAATGCATCGCATGATGAAGATGGCTGGTATCGTATTCCACCACCATCACTGGATATCTATTCTTCCTTCACGGGGATACCTACTGTTGTACCAGACACAGGCGTCAAAAGCAATTACACCTTTTCTATGGAGACATCCTACATGAATGCGGACTGTAAGATGGTACACATCGCGAACATGAGCGCTCAAAACTGGAGGTTTTATCTAGGCAACAATTCTGCCTACGGAAACTCGGCAACCTTGGCAATAACACCGATCCCAAGTGCTATCGGTAGACATGATCCCATGACTGTGGTATTCGCATCGGCGACTTCACCAAACATGGGCACAATCTCGTGGGACGTATCCAACGCAACATGCAAACTCACAACTTCGTACGTCGAGGCCGAGATTCGATGTCACCACTCCGACTGCGCAGTGGATCGCATACGTCCATCAAAGAAAGATCACAATGGTACACAAGACACTGTTCTACAGGGACTGGGAATGACTCGCGTCGTGGGCGGGGGCGCAGTCTATCCCGCCTACATGGCCTTCTTTTCGGCCATCGTGAATTCCACATATAATGCCTGGTCCGGAACTTCCGTAAACACACAATCAACCCCTCTCGAGTACTACTTCACGAAACCCGACTCTCCTTACTTGATTCCCAATCGAAAGGATCAGTGGCGTGGCGAAGATATTTACCTCATCGGCGATGAAGCTTTCTCCCAGAGGTTTACTCAACTGCTCAACACTTTCTGGATATCGAGTGTCGCACCTCCTGCAGTTTCAGGCTCGTTTGAAATGGCTGATAAGGCTACTATCAACGGCGGATGGTTTAATTACACATATAACAATGTCACCGGCTCGATGACGCCTGATTACATGCAGTTGAAATGTAACAAGGGCTGGTTCGCAGCCTTGGTCATTGCTTCGGTGGTCCTGCTTATTTCAAGCATTATGGCAGCCGTCCTCGAGGCTCTGAGACGAGGTCCTGATCTTTTGGATCGCATTGGTGTACTTTTACGAGATAATCCATATGTGCAGGCGCCTCAAGGCACGTCCACGGAAGGTGGATTCGAACAAGCAAGGAGGTTGAAAAACGTCAGGATTGCTTTGGGTGACGCAAAGGCAGACGATACACTTGGTTATCTCGCCGTGGGAACTACGGATACCGTGCAGCCCATGAACCGGATTGATCGCTGGAGGATGTATGCGTAAATGGCGATAGATCCGGCGAGGCCGCACTTTCCTTTTTCTCCATGCATAAGTCATAAGCATCTTTTTCTCCGAAATAATGTTTAAATTTTGTACAGAGGACGCTTGCATAATTTAGTCTTATGCTGCACATAGAATAATACCAACGGCTGCCACCTCTTATACTGGTTGGGAGAAAGTCTGCTACAACATTGCGATGAGTATAATCCGACCAGTGTAGCTAAATCTACTTTGTCTTGGCCCACTGTTTCCCGTTCCACAAATTACCCAGTGTCCAGAGCCAATAGTCCCTCCCTTTGATCAGCCAGACCATGAAGCTCGGCATCCGCCAGCCCATGGCCGCTCCCACACCCTTCGATTTCCCAATAGGTACTAGTTGCATCTCTTTCGTGTCCTCTTTGAATTCCCTTTCAGACCCGGCTTCGCTTTCTGGCATACCAGCGGCGATGAGGAGATCACGCTTGAGATTTGCTGCAAGAACCGGCACAGCGGAAAGAATGTTGTGTATAGCCGGTCGAGCAAATGAAGACGCATCGCCAATGGCGTAGACGCGAGCACCAGCTTTGTTGACGCGCAGCGTGCGTGCGTCCGTGTCGACCTGCCCGGTAGGCGTCAACAGGTCTTTGGTAAGAAAAGACGTGTTCGGTGAGAACCCCGTAGCTGGGATGAACAGATCGCAGTTCATCTTAGTGCCATCACTTAGGGACAGAGTGGCTCCGGAAGCAAGACTTTCTATCTGTGCGCCAGCATTCGGCGGATCCACGCTTACCACCCGCTTTTCCTTGATGATTTGGACCCCAACGTTGGATAAGTATTCCTCTGCTGTCTTTGCGATAGAGGTACGGAGAAGGGGGAGAATCTTTGCAGCGCCGGTAATTACAGTTATCTGCACTTTCATATTGTCGGACTTTGCGCGAAACCATCGAGGGGGACCGTTAATGTACTCGCCTAATTCGCCGGCCGTCTCTATTCCTGTGGGACCACCCCCCACAATGATAATGCTCTTTGCTGTGGCTAGTCCTTTGCGAAACTCTGCCCAAGCTTGATGAAGGGATTCCTCGCCATGCACGAAGCTGAACAACGGTGAGGGCGTGGAAGCGCCCGTGGCAATGACCAGGGCATGATAGTCTAGCAGTTGTGTCTGATCCTCTGTGTTGTGAATTGAAACAGTACGCTTGCTAGTGTCTATGCCTGTTGCAGTAGCCCGAATGAACTGGAAACTGCCGCTGGGGTACTGTTCGAATTGCTTTGGCACACTGACAAAGAACTTGTCTTGAGGGAACATATCATCAGATATAATGGCGCGAGGACATCCTGTTCGGCACATTGCCTGAGAAGCTGCACTAACAACGATGATCCTGTAACTCTCCTGTTCTGGTAGCGCAGGAAAGACGTGCTTCAGCACATAATGGGCGACCGACACTCCGGCGTAAGAAGCGCCAAGGATGACGATATTCTTCTTTATCGCTACATCATTGCTGGCCATGTTTGCTTAGCTCACCAAGAAGAGGAAAGTCCTGCAGAACAATCAGAGGACTTTCTAGTGATGCTGTAGAAGACGGCGAGAGACGGTTAAGAATGCTACCCCAGACCGTTGTTAGCGACTAGCGTAAACGAAGTAAGTGATCGATGCACGTACATACGCGAGGACCTGATTACTTTGTGACCCATAAAGTATCTACGACAGTAAAGTCAGTACCTTGAGATGCGCCGGTGATTCCTCGACGTGAAAAGGAACAAGATCCGGTCGAGCAAGCAATGCCATTACGCCAAGCAGGTCACAAGCAAGGAGGCTTTTTATGTGCTGCGCACAAAAGGAGCATTGCAGGGCGTTCTACGGACGTCGTCAACAAATGCGAAGGTTCCACACCGGAGCCGAAGCATGTCCTGTGTTCGATGGCACGATGGTGGCTGCCGCTATTCCCAACTGATCGTAATTGTCGTACATCACATCGGTCCACCAATCAGCATATCCGTCATAAACTCAGGCCACTTCACTGGCGGACGAGCCAGAAGCTGACGGACGAATGGACGCCATGCGGCCTGCCTCTGCAAAAGCAACGCGGCGACCCTGACACATGCACCAAGCCGCCAATGTTGCTTGGAGGTGCAGATGCTAAAATGGCAGTTTGCCATCTTTTGCTCTTTACTTTCCTGTTCCCTCGTCCAGCGCACCATATAGTAACCATATAGTAAGGCCGAACGACAAGGCCTTTCCTTGTGTCATTATTCCAACGGCTGGTAAATCTGCCTTCTTAGTGGCGTGATGCCATCTGGGTTCCTCTTTCCTGGGTCGTTGTTGGAGATCCTAGCGAAATAGTCGGTGAAAAACGTCTCTAGCAACAAAACAGCCCCACCGATGGTGCTCGTACTGGAGCCAAATGCGGACGATCAGTTCCTACCTGAAGTGTGGGCTCTCTACGCTGTCGGCACCCTCTGGCTCATTCTACGATTCGGCGTACGTATCCGCACCGTAGGCTTCTATAGTCTACAGCTCGACGATGCCTTTGCTTTCATTGTGCTTATATGCTGGACCATTATATGCGTAGGCATCGACTATACCTACCATAGTGGAACTTCGTTGGATTTTCCTCCAGCTGTCGTTGCGAAGTTTGACCAGGAACACATCGAAACATTGATATTTGGGAATAAGGTCTATTTGGTCACCTGGTATGCGTAGTAAGTCTGCATACACCCTTTTGAACATCCAAAGCATACCTAATACTCCTGTAGCATCACAATAGTCTTCAGCCTTAAGGGCACTGTAATCGTGTTCTTCCAGAGGCTGGCGTTCAACAAGTGGCAAAAAATCGTCCTCGGGATGGCCACGGTGCTTTGCATCGCTGGCTTTGTAACTTTGATACTCTTCTTAAGTCTGCAGTGTTTACCACTCAGTAACTCTTGGCGAGTGTGGCCGCCGCCGTCAGAATCGTGCGGAACAAGGCCAAAAACTTTTATTACCCTAAGTTGTTTTAATGCTCTGGGAGATGTCCTAGTATGTATAGAATATTCATGCTCACCAAGTTCAGCCACTCACATGCACAGCTACTGACTATTCCCATTCCAATGTTGTGGACCCTCAATCTTCCGACAGCTAAGTAAGTGTAAGACCACTTGCTCCAGTGCATCATGTACTAATCAGAGCAGAAAATGCGGGCTTGTCGTACTTCTATCTTCGGGCATTTTTGTTATGGCCGCTTGCATTGCCCGCGTATCGTTGACGGTCGTTCCTGACACCAATGTCCTCATCATAGCCAGATGGGGTGTGCGCGAGCTCGCTGTAGGTGTAGTTGCAGTCAATACAGCTATGTTGAGACCAAGTAAGCAGACGACGGATGCTTATTCCCCCCTTGTTTTGGATCTAGCTCACATGTCATAGTGTTTCGTAAGTCTTTCTGGGCTCGTTCATCTCCTGCAGCCCGCCAGGAACGACAACGTAGAAGTAACTATGTCTTTGCCTCGCTTCAGAGGATCCGTCACATCATTGCCATCAAGGCTGCCGATCAACGGCTTGAGTCAACATCGGCAGGTGTATCTACAATCCAGTGGTTCAATCAAGGCTCGACGCGTAATGACAGCCAGTACCGAGATCCGGATTACATATACGATGAAGAACCAAGGAGTGGGACGGGGACACTGGGGTCTGGATTGCGCAGCTTCGCGAGGAGCTGGGGAAGGAGCATGAGTAAAAGTCAGGCTAAAACGACAGTAACAGAGACCGTGAGAACTGAGAATAAGGCCCGGGGAGACGCAGACGTGGAAAAGTGTGAGGGGACTACAACGTGAAAGGGTAGTGCAAAACGGAAGTACGAAAGCGCGGCATTACATAGAAGCATTTTCCATGGCAGCGATGTAGATAGACTTCCTAGCCAGTACAAGTAATTTTTGCAATTTTGTATCAATCACTGGCGTCTCGGAGAGGTGATTGCTGTCCGAAGAGCAACTGAGACCCCACGCAACTGTTAGCCCCGGCCCGGCCCGACAAGGCAACGCTTCCGGTTTTGCAGCAACACCAGAAAAAATATCTTAGAGCTTCGCTCGCCTACCGCCCACCGCCATGCTGACCGAGCACTTCGTCGCCGCAATCGCCGCCCAGACGAAAGCAAATACGGGCGTGACCAAGGATGCCGGCATCTTCCTCCACGAGCACCAGCCGCTGGCTGCCCAGCGACATGTCCTCAAGAAGAGCGCATCTGCGCCGAATGGGCTGGCCGTGAGCAGCTCGCACATATTCGCCGCGCAGGCCGATAAAGCTACTGTGCATGTCTACAGCAGGGAGAAATGGAACCAGGAGGCCATTGTGCCCTTTCCTGAGCGCATACGCAGCATTGCGCTCGCTGTGCACGACTCGGTGCTGCTGCTGGGCACTGAGAGCGGCCGAGTGCTGGCGTGGGAGGTAAGTCAAATGCTAGAGTCGCATTTTTCGCAAGATATACTGACTACCTATTAGATATCTTCTGGCCGCCTCGTCTCGACCTCGACGTCGCATCTACAGCCTGTAACTCTGCTTGCTGTTGACCCTTCGTCCAACTTCTTCCTCTCAGGTTCCCCCGACGCTATGGTCCATGTATGGAGTCTTCCTGCCATTCTTTCCTTTGCGCCTGATGCTTCGCGCTCGCCTATTCATACTCTTGCGACTCACCGCGGCCCCATCACCTCCATCGTATGTGGACATAGCCATACTGCCGCGAACATTGCCATATCGACGTCTGAGGACAAGTCAGCCATAGTCTGGGACTATCATAATGGACAAGCCCAGCGCACCTACTTGCTCCCAGAACTTCCCCGTGCGACTGTTCTCGACCCTGCCGGCCGCGGCTTCTACGTTGCCTATGAAGATGGCACTTTGCAGACCGTCAACTTCTACGACGAGGTGCAAAGGTCCACAGGCATTGACACGCTTCGATCCCCTGGATCTTCGCACGTTCCTGTGCAGCCATCGCCAAAAGCAAGATTTGGTGCCGAATCGCAAAAGTTGGGCGCGGCGCTCAGTATCAGCCTGAGTTGGGATTCTCAGACTCTCGTATCTGGACATGAGACGGGAAAGGTCGCTGTTTGGGACACGGCCAAAGGAAACTATACATCCACCCCAGTTGTCCTACCTGGACCCGTCACAAATCTACAGTTCCTGAAGCCAACCGGGCTCCCCGAATCTGACAAGCCTCATGTAAAGATACATAGCATTGTCAAGCCGAAACAGGACTCCGGGGTGAACAATGGCAAAAGTCTGATTCCTACAAACTATAGCCTGACATACCAGATTGTCGGTCGGTCTCCAAGCACTTGGGAAGAAGCTTTAACGCATCCAAGCTTCCCAGAAGATATACTCTTGGCGAGCCTCGAGGAGATCCAGACCTGGAACCCCTCGTCCAAGGGGCAGGTGGCTCCGGCGGCAGATTTCCTCTCCTTGGAAGACCAAGGCTCAGGGGGAAGCATAGAGGATGTCTCGAGCACCACACAGACCGAGGAAATCAAGGAACTGAGAAAACAGGTCGCAAGTCTCCAACGCATACAGAAGGTTACGTTCCAACAGCTGTCGCAGCTCCGAGAGGAGAAGGATTACCTCCTAGCTCAGGAAAAGAAGCGCTCACATCACAAGACCGAGTCGAAAAGTAGTCTCATCAATGGTGTCGGTCCTGACCTGTCCCATGATGTGGAAATGAGCGATGCCAGTGGTTCCGACGAGTCAGGCACCGACGATGGCGATGGCACCGCGAACGATGCATCTTCTCCCGAAGGTTCGGGTCCCTCAATCTAAAGCTGCTTCATCGGAATGAACCGATCCCGACCAACACTCCCAACCGTGCGTGTGTGTATGTGTCTATGTGTGCGTCCTGCGCCATTCCCCTAGCCCGGTAGAAAAACGGTCCTCTGCCATGCCGACCGACAGCGCAGAGCCAGTACATTTTGGTAGCACATGCGAAGCCGGGAAGGAAAGAAAACGGATACACGCAAGCGACGACGCTCTGAAAGCCCTCTCTGCTTGGTCATGCCACACCCATCCAGCCATCCATCCATCGACCAAGCCATCGTCCCCATGGGCCCCACCTCAGACCACAACCTCACCTCTCACCAAAACGCCTCTGATCTGCACGACACGACCACGCTCGCCGCCTCACCCGCCGCGCGCAAGCTTCCTCGTCTCACGCTCGAATTCCCTCCGTCCCTCCATGTCTCGGACGCTGCCACCAACCCCGTGCCCTTTCTTCCTCGCCCACTCATCTCTCTCCATCCCATCGCGAAAGCCCCCCAGAATACAAAAGCGGGGTAAGCCCCAAGAGTCTCGCCTCGTTTACCTGACGGAAAACGGCACGACTTCCTGACGACGGCAACTCACGCACACACATCCGTCATTCGTTCAAGCCATGCGTTTGCGGGCGTCGTTAGGGCGGGGCTGACTGGCCTGTTCGTTCGTTCGTTCGTTCGTTCCGTTCGTTCGTTCGTTCCGTTCGTTCGTTCCTTCCTTCCTCTCGCACGTTCTCTCTCGCGCGCTCGGTCCGCCTCCGGCTCTGCTTTCTCCCCCTCCCCCCCTTCGCGTACATGCCGTGCCACGATGCCTGTACGGCTCCCCGTTTGCTGTATATTGGTAGGATAGAAAGCGTGGGGGGTTTGTGTGTGCGTGTGTGTGTTTAGTGTCCTGTTGCACAAGAAGAGGGGAAGGAGGATGAGTGAACAGATGATGAGCTGGAGGCATACGAGCGGCTGTGATGCAAGGCAACGAGCGGTGGTGGTAGTGGTGGTGGTTTGGGG
>Ga0247757_10000485_pt1 | contig 32511 bp, 34 predicted proteins | sample UWRJL126311R4_FD_180929 | JGI IMG/M metagenome (GOLD analysis project Ga0247757, IMG submission 180929) | Plant litter microbial communities from Arlington Agricultural Research Station in Wisconsin, United States - UWRJ-L126-311R-4 | ecosystem: Environmental > Terrestrial > Plant litter >... | reverse complement strand
GCGGTTCGTCACCGACAACGTGGCGGCGGGCGGCCGGTTCGTGCTCTGGGTGGTCGACGACGAACCGGTGAGCATGGCGCTGCTCAGAGCTCCCGCGGCGGGTGTTTCCCGCATCGGCCCGGTCCACACTCCGTCGGGCTCGAGGGGGCGCGGGTTCGCCTCAGCCGCAACGGCTGAGGCGGCAGGGCTGGCACGTCGTGACGGCATATCGGACGTGGTGCTGTTCACCGACCTCGCCAATCCCGTGTCCAACGCGATCTACCAACGTATCGGTTTCCGGCCCGTCACCGACTTCGCGCGGGTCACGTTCGGCCCGCGGTGACGGTCGGGCTCAGCCGGCGTTCTCCCCGGAGCCCGGTGTCCGGTCCAGCGCCCGGACCACCTCGACGCCGATGCGTTCGAACGCGGCCACCTGCTCGTCGTTCGCGTCGACGTCGGTGACCAGGGTGGCGCCCTCCGGAATAGGCGCCCAGGCATGAAATGGTTTGCGGCCCAGCTTCTCTGCGTGCGCCAGCACGTAGACCCGGTCGGCGCGCGCCATCATCAGTTCCTTGAGCCTGGTCTGCTCGAACGCCGCCTCGCAGATACCGAACTGCGCGCTCACCGCGTCGGCGCCCAGGAAGGCTCGGTCGAAGGTGAGGCGTTCGAGGGTGGCTTCGGCCAGAGGACCGACGAAGCCCTGGCTGAGGTGGCGCAGCGTCCCCCCGATGCATTCCACGCGGACGTCGTCGGCATCGGCGAGCGCTTCGAGCGCCGTCAGCCCCGCGACCACGACCGTGAGGTCGGCGATCCTGCTCAGATAGCTGCCCATGGCGCCGACCGTGGTTCCCGCGTCAAGCAGGATCGTCTCCCCGGGCTGCACCTGGTGGGCGGCCCACCGGGCGATCGCGTGCTTGGCCTCGAAACCCTGCTGCGCCCGTTGGCGCAGCGACGATTCGGACGGCTGGGACAGCGCGATCGCGCCACCGTAGGTGCGCGCGATGAGGCCCTGGTCGGTGAGCAGACTCAGGTCCCGGCGGATGGTGGACGCGGTGACGCCGAACTGGCTCGACAACTCGTCGACGCTGGCCAGCCCGATCGACCGGGCGAGCCGGACGATCTCGGCCCGCCGGTCCTTCGAGCCACGTGGCGCCATGTCCTCTCCTCTGCTACCTGAGAACTGTTGTGTTGGTGGCCAATTCAGCTGCCTGGCGAAGTGCCTCGACCATGCTACCCGGTTCGGCGATGCCCTTACCGGCGATGTCGAAGGCGGTGCCGTGGTCGACGGAGGTGCGGATCACCGGCAACCCCACGGTGATGTTGACGCCGGCTTCGATGCCGAGCACCTTGACCGGGCCGTGGCCCTGATCGTGGTACATCGCCACGATGAGGTCGTAGTCCCCGCGGCCGGCGAGGAAGAACGCGGTGTCGGCCGGCAGCGGCCCGTGCGCGTCGATGCCGTCGGCCACCAGAGCTTCCACCGCGGGCACGATCTTCGCGTCTTCTTCGCCATAACCGAACAACCCGTTCTCCCCGGCGTGCGGGTTGATGCCGCACAGACCGATCTTGGGCGTCGGGTTGCCTGCCCGCACCAGGGCCTCGTGGCCACGGCGCACGGTGCGCTCCACCAACCCCGGCTCGATCTTGGCGACGGCGTCGATCAGACCGATGTGCGTGGTGACGTGGATGACCTTGAGCTTGGGCGTCGACAGCATCATCGACACCTCCTCGGTGCCGGTCAAGTCGGCCAGCAGCTCGGTGTGCCCCGGGTAGATGTGTCCGGCTGCGTGCAGCGCCTCCTTGTTCAGCGGTGCCGTGCAGATGGCCTGGACCTCACCGCGAACCGCCAGTTCCGCAGCGACCCTGATGTATTCGTAGGCCGCGTGACCGGCGACCGACGACAACACGCCCCACGGCAGATCGTCGGGCAGCAGGCCGAGGTCGATGACGTTGATGCGGCCGGGCACCGTCTCGGCCTCGGCGATCGAACCGACGGTGACGATGTCGCAGTCGATCCCGAGGATGTTCGCCGCCTGGACGAGTCGCCGGGCGTCACCGATCACCACCGGCACGCACCTGCTCAGCGTGTTGGGGTCGAGCAGTGCCGGCACGATCACCTCGGGTCCGACACCGGCGCCGTCGCCCATGGTGACGGCGACGACGGGGTTGGTGGCCGCAGGGGAATTCATAGTGGAGTCCTCGATGTCGTTGGGGAGATGTCTGACGTCTGCGTTGAGGTCAGATGGATTGCGATGTCGACCAAGCTGTTTCGATCACCGAAACTACCCGGCCGGGTGACGATGCGACGTCCGTCGGACGCCTCGTTGACCACGGCGCCGTGGTGGACGGCGTCGACGGGACGCACGGTGTGGATGCCGAGGGCGTCGATCACCGCGCGGGCGGTTTCCCCGCCGGTGAGGGTCAGGTCGGGATCGACACCGGCGCGGCGCTGCACCGCGTCGACGAAACGTCCGATCTGACAAGCTATCTCACTCGATCGTGCCGGCGCCACGTCCCCCGTCACGGTGACCGCGGTGACGGGGTGTCGGCTGAGCAGCGCGGCCACGGCGTCGACGTCCGCGTCGAAGCGTCCGGTCAACAGGTTCGTCGCCGTCAACGCGCGGTGCGCCGCGCCGCCGGCGCGCAGCGCGGCCACCTGCTCGGCGACGATGGGCGCCCCGGTTCCCGCCACGACGAGGACGGGGGCCCGTCGCCCGGGGGCCACGGTGGCCGGCGCCGCCGGGCGGGTGCGGGCGAGGGCGGCGGCCAGTGCCGACGTGCCGACGAATTGGACGCCCGGGATCTTCAGCGCGATGCGCACCACCGCGTCGAGATCGGCATCGGTGGTGATGTCACACACGGCGACGGCGCCCGCGGCGGCAGCCAGGGGGATGGCGTTGGGCGCCAGGCAGTCCCATGCGCGATGGTCGAACAGGTCGGTGAGGCGGCGCGGTGGGTCGCCCGCCTCGAGGCGCCACAGGTCCGTCTCGCGCAACGGCGTGCCCGCCACGTGGGGGACGCCACCGCGGATCGTGCGCTGCTGGGCGGGCAGGCCCGCGGCCAGCACGACGGGCCCGCGACGGGCCAGCATGTCCACGGTCATCCCGACGTGACCGCGCAGCAGTGAGTCGATCTTGCACAGCACCAGCCGGTCGGTGGGAACCGTTGCGAGCGTGGCGCGCAACCGGCGTTCTGCATCGACAGCGGCCATCGGCCGGGTGTTCATGTCGACGACCGTCACCCCGGAATGCTGGACCGCTGCGGGCTCCAACACCAATGTGGTCGCTAGATCCCGGCCCAGGAAGGCCGACGCGGCCTCGGCCGCACCGGACAGGTCATCGGCCAGGATCGTCACATCGGGCGGCATCACAGCGACATCCCCGCGTAGTTGAAGACCGACAGGAAGACGCTGATGGGCCGGCGGACGAACGCGCTCGCCGCGTCGATGGCAGGCGACAGTGTGGCCATAGCGCTCCGTTCGGGGTCATCGCCGACCTTCTTGATGAGCTGTGACGATGAGACCACGACTATAGGAGCTGTTGCGCATAACGCGCAACTACGTGCGGATAAATGCGCAGAACGCGCACAAAGGTCGCGGGGGCGCAGAAGGCATGCTCGTCCGGTGGCCTGGCGAAAGTCGTTGTGCTGCAGCCAGAGTGTCGCGCGCGCCGGTCACGCCTCGTATTCAGGCGGTGGCGGCGGCGCTGTCGGGCAGCGGCATCGCGTCGGCCGCGTCCGCGCTCGCCGACCGCCTCCGCCGGCGGCCGGCCAGCACCAGCACACAGACCACGGCACCGGTGGTGAGCACGGTCGGCCAGAACAGCACCTGCGCCAGGGCGACCCTGCGCTGCACCTTCAGCCCGGTGCGGGCCGCCGACCGGGTTCGACTGGTGACGCTCATGGGGTGGGCCTCCGCTCCGGTGGATGTACCGCCGCGATACCCGGGTCGTCGGGGGCGCAAACGCCGTCGGCGGAGTCCGTCGGCGGTGCTTCCGCGGGCTGCTCGCGCGGTTCGTCGAAGGTGACGTCGACGCGCTGAAACCCCTTGGCCTGCTGGGCTTCGGCCTGCCCGGCGTACACCCGGCGGTCGGCGTCGGTCAGATCCACGTTGTCGGTGAACGGTGTCAGCAGGGCGCGGGGGTGCAGGTGGTCCACGTGCACGGCGTTGATCTCCGCGCAGATCAGCAGCGAGGTCGACACCAGGTACAGGAAGCCCAGCAGCCCCAGCACGATGGCGAACACACTGTTGGTCACGCTGGCCGAGCCCAGCACATGGGCGATGTACGCCGCGCCGAACCACTGCAGCATCTGCCACAGCACCGCAACGGCCACCGCGCCGGGCAGCACATCCCTATAGCTCAGGGAACGCACCGTGGTGACCCGGAACGCCACGATGCAGACGAGGGTGTTCAGCGCCAGCGAAGCGAGGACCACACCGGCGGTGCCCACCGGCCCCGCCAAGGCCTTGCCGATACCGGTCAGCACCGTCGTCGCGATCAGGGCGGAACCGAGCACCACGAGCAGGGCCAGGCTGTGCAGCCGCGAGCGGATCGGATCGGGGCGGGTGTAGCGCGGGACCGCCCACACCGTGTCCATCGCGTTCTGCAGCGCCTGCCCCACGCCCAGCCCGCCGTAGAGGGCTCCGACGATGCCGACGACGACCGCGGTCGTTCCGCCGCTGAGTGCTTCGGGCTGGCTGAGCTGACTGCCGATCCCCGGGAACTGGTCGACGGCGGCGTTGACGATCTGCTCGCGCCACTGCGGCTGGTCGGCGAGCACCACACCGAGCAGCGTGGTGAGCAGCAGCAACAGGGGAAACAGCGACACGAAGGCGTAGTAGGTGATCAACGCCGCCAGGTACGAGGCCTGGTCGTCGATGTACTTGTAGACGACCGCGATCACGAAACCCGCGGTACGGCTGCGCTGCTGCAGGCGATCGAGCCACCCGATCATCGCGACCTCCCACGCCGATGCGGCCCTACGCCGACCCCCGGGGATACCCGCTCACCTGCGGGATCAAGCCCGCTTTCCGCGCGAGCGGCGCAGCTGCCGACCGCGCCTGCGCTGCGCGTGTTCCTTCTCGGCATTCTTGTCGATCACCGTGGTGTCGCGCACGGGCAACTGGAGGCGGTCCTCGGCGGCGATCCCCGCCTGCAGCTGACGGCCCCGCTCCAGTTCGGCGTCCAACTCGGCGCCGAACAGCAGCGCCAGATTGGTCAGCCACAGCCACAGCAGGAACACGATGACGCCGGCCAGCGTGCCGAACGTCTTGTTGTAACTCCCGAAGTTCGCGACGTAGAACCCGAACAGCAGCGACGCGAGGATCCACGTCACGATGGCGATCGCGGCACCGACGCTGATCCAGCGGAACTTCGGCTGGGTGACGTTCGGACCGGTGTAATACAGCGTCGCGACCCCGGCGACGACGAGCACGAGCACCACCGGCCACCGGGCGATGTTCCAGATCGCCAGTCCCGTGCTGCCGATGCCGAGGTGGCCGCCCAGCGCCTCGGCGAGCGGCCCGCTGACCGCGAGCAGGAACGCCGCGATCGCCACCGCGATCAGACCGGCCAGCGTGAGGATCAACTGCTGGCCGCGCAGTTTCCACGCCGGACGGCCTTCCTCGACCTCGTAGATGCGGTTCATGGCCCGGCCAAAGGCGCCGACGTAACCCGAGGCCGACCACAGTGCGGCCAGGATGCCCGCAACGAGGGTGAACCCGGCCGACGGCGCGTCGACGAGCTGTTCGATGGGTTGACGCAGCACGTCGACGGCGGCGCCGGGGCTGACGTCGTCGACGATGCCGAGGATCGCGTCGGCGGTGCGCCGACCCTGTCCGAAGACGCCGAGCAGTGACATCACCACCAACAGGGCGGGGAACAGAGACAGCACCGCGTAGTAGGTGAGCGCGGCGGCGAGATCCAGGCACTGGTCCCGGGAGAACTGGCCGACGGTCTGGCGCAGGGCGTAGAGCAGCGACGGCCGGGTGAGCTCGGTGGGTGAGTCCGGCTTGGCCGGGTCGTCGGCCGCCGGCCGCGCCGGCGCTTCCTGGTCTGACATGGGGCGGACTTTCCCCGGCGCCCGGTGATGAAACGTCCGGCCCCACCGGCCGGATCACCGTCCTGGCACGTTCGGCGTTTGCGCGGATCGGCAGCGGGCACCCGCACGTCATGACCGATCCGAAGACCGAGGCCTCCACCGGGGAGTTGCTGGGTCAGCTGTCGTCGCAGACCTCCCGGTTGATCCGCGACGAACTGCGGCTGGCGCAGAAGGAGATGCAGGAGTCGGCCAGACACGCGGGCGTCGGCGCCGGGCTCGCGGGGGCGGCCGGGGTGTTCGCTGTCCTCGGGTTGGCCACGCTGATCGCCGCCGCGGTCGCCGCACTCGCGCTGGTGCTGCCGGTGTGGGCCGCCGCGGTGATCGTGGCCGTGGTGTTGTTCGCCGTGGCCGGCATCGCGGCGCTGGTCGGTAAGAAACAGGTGGAGCAGGTGCCTCCGCCGGCAGCGGTGTCGGTGGACAGCGTGAAGAACGACATCGCCGAGCTGAAGGGAGCCCGCCATGGCAGCACAGCCTGATCCGCGGCCCGAACCGGGTCCGGACGCCGGAGTCGCCGACTTACAGGCCGACATCGAACGCACCCGTGCAGAACTGGGGCAGACGGTCGGTGCGCTCTCGGACAAGCTCGACGTCAAGGGTCGCGCCCAGCAGAAGGTGTCCGATACCAAAGATGCTGTGGCGCAGCGCAGTCACGAAGCGATCGCCACCGTCAGAACCCGGCCGGCAATTCCGGTGGGGTTTCTGGTCGCGGCAGCGGCAACCCTGGGAGTACTGATCTGGTTGCGTCGGCGCCGCTGAGTCCAGCGCGGCGCGTACGCTGACCCACCGTGATCGAGATCGCTCTGAGCGAGATGGAGAACTGGTTCGGCTTCGGGGTGGCGGGCAACTTCGCCGGGCACCTGGAACAGGCAGGCGAGGCTGTCGATTTCGTCAACGTGGCCAGCGAGGGCGAGGCGCCCAAGGGGATCTTCCCGTGGTACGCCCCCGGCTCGCAGACCTTCCTCGGACAGTTCCCGCTCTCCAACGACGCGATCCAACTGCCGGATGATGCCGCGGAGTTCTCGGGCCCGCTGAATCTGCAGATCGAGCCGGAAGTCGGCCTGGCCTGCCGGGTGGTGTGGCAGGGCGACACCGTAGTCGCGTTGCAGCCGTTCGCGATTGGCGCCTTCAACGACTGCTCCATCCGCAGGCCCGGCGCCAAGAAGATCAGCCACAAGAAGAACTGGGGCCCGGCGTCCAAAGGGGTGTCGCACTCCTTCTTCGAGATCAGCGACCTGACCCCGGACGGTCCGACGGCCTCGCTGCGGCTCGTCTGTTTCCTGCACTCCGACGGCGCCGAGCACGCCTACGGCGTCGACAGCCCGCTGATCGGCTACTCGTATTACGGCGAGGTGCTGCTGGACTGGATCGTCGAACGGCTCGCCAACCAGAAGGGCGCACCCGACACCCCGCTCGAGGACGTGGGCGCGCTGATGGTGGCCAGCGGCCATCCCGAGCACGTGCTCATCGGCATCGGGGCCACCCGCTACACCGAGCTGGGGGAGACCACTTACCTCAAGGCCGGAGACGAGGCGATCGTGCGCGTCTACGACACCGAAGGTGCCGCCGAGGCGGCCGAACTGCGTCAGATCGTCCGCTAGATTCGGGCCCGGTCGGCGCCCGGTGCGGTAGCCGCCAGCCGGTGGCGCCGATGGAGGCTAGCCCCCAATTCAGGGTTTGTGGAGGTAATCGGAATTTTTTTCGACGTTCGTGGGCATTTACCTAGTGCTGCCACCGGGGCGGCCCACGACGGAGGAGACCGAAATGCTCGATCAGCACATCGTTCGACGGACCTTACTGCTCGGTGGCATCGGCGCGGTCGCCGCCGCCGGCCTGGTCGGTCCGGGTGCGGCCTCCGCGAACGCGGACTCCTGCCCCGACGTCCAGGTGGTGTTCGCCCGCGGCACCGCGGAGCCTGCCGGATTGGGCCGCGAGGGTCAGGCCTTCGTCGACGATCTGCGCTCTGACCTGGGGTCGCAGAGCGTGGTGGCGTCCGCGGTGAACTACCCGGCGTCCTACGACTTCCTCCAGTCCGCCCCCGCCGGTGCCTCTGACGCCAGCGCCCAGGTGCAGGGCATCGCCAACAGCTGTCCGAACACCAAGATCGTGCTCGGCGGGTACTCGCAGGGCGCCGCTGTGGTCGACCTGATCGCCGGTGACCCGGCCCAGACCTTCGGCTTCGGACAACCGATGCCCGCCGACGTCGCCAACCATGTCGCCGCCGTCGCGGTCTTCGGCAACCCCGCCGGGCACATCGGCAAGAACCTCGCGACGTCGAGCCCGCTGTACGGCGCCAAGACCATCGACCTGTGCAACGGTGGCGATCCGATCTGCTCCGGTGGTGACGATCGGGCCGCCCACAGCCAGTACGTCGAGTCCGGATTGGTCTCGCAGGGAGCGAGTTTCGCGGCCGGTCGGCTCTCCGGTGACGCCCCGTCCAACCCGGTGATCGACGCCTCCAGCACCGTCGGCTGACCCGAATGCGCGCCCGGCGCCTCGCCGACGTGCGACAGTGCCCCAGTGGGTACGAGAGTCGCGATCATCGGGGCGGGGCCGGCCGGACTGGTGGCCGCACGCTGGCTGGCCGCGCAGGGTTTCGAACCGCAGTTGTTCGAGCAGATGCCCGAACTCGGCGGACAGTGGACCGGACGCGCAGGCGCCACCGGGGTGTGGCCGCAGATGTACACCAACACCAGCCGCATCCTGACGGCCTTCGGTGACCTCGCCCACGACGGCAGCAACACCTTTCTCCCCGCGGCGGACATCCACCGCTATCTGAACCGCTACGCCGAGTTCTTCGGGCTCACCGACCGAATCCGGTTGGGCACCAGTGTCTCTCGGATAAGCAGAGGCAACAGCGGGTGGATCGTCGAAACCCGCTCCGGCGCTGAGCAATTCGACGCCGAGCAATTCGACCGTGTCGTCATCGCCACCGGGCGGTTCCACCGGCCCGACATCCCGCCCGTGCCCGGGCTGGAATCGTTCACCGGTCCGGCGGGGGTGACCTCGACCTACCACTACCGCTCGTCCGCGCCGTATCGCGGCATGCGCGTGCTGGTCGGCGGGTGCGCGGTCAGTGCACTCGAGATCGCCACGGAGTTGGCGCACCACGGCGCCGACGTCGTGGTGACCCAGCGCAGGCAGCGTTACGTCCTACCGAAATTCGCCGCCGGTGTCCCGTCGGACCACCGCATCTTCACCCGCTACGGCGTGCTCGCCGAACAGCGGCTCCCGAAGGCCGACGTCGACCGGTACCTGCGCGACATCGTGGTCGAAGCCGGGGGCAGTCCCGAGCAGTACGGCGCCCCGACGCCGGACCCGTCACTGTTCGCAGCAGGCGTGACGCTCAATCAGCAGTACCTGCCTCTGGTCGCCGAGGGCCGGATCCGGGTCCGGCCGTGGTTGACGTCGGTCGCCGGTGCGCAGGTCACGTTCGGCGACGGCAGCACCGAATCCTTCGACGGCATCGTGTTCGGCACCGGCTTCCGCCTGGACCTGCCCTTCCTGGACGACGAGATCCGCGCCACGGTCGAGCTGGACGGGGTGCACCTCGACGCCGACCGCTACACGTTCCACCCCGATCTGCCGGGGCTGGCGTTCATGGGCATGTGGGATCAGTCCGGCGGCTATTTCGTGCCGTTGGAGTTACAGGCCCGCTGGATCGCCTACACCTGGGGCGGTGTCGTCGAGCCGCCCGACCTGACCGCCCAACGGGCGGCGATCCAGGCGTACCGGGCCCGTCGGGGTCAGCCGCAGAAAACCAGGATGAACCTCGTCGCCCTGACGTTCGCCCGGGCCGCCGGCTGCGAGCCCGAGCCGGCGCACTGGCCGCAGTTGCGGCGCGCACTGTTGTTCGGACCGCTGGCGCCCAGCTGCTTTCGCCTCGACGGTCCCGACGCTCTGCCCGGTGCCGCCGATGCGTTCGCCCGCGACGCCGCCGCGTTCGGTGCGATCACGTCGGAGGACTTCACCGCCCGGGAGCAGATGTCGTGGGAGCTGTTGCAATCCCCTTGATCGCGCCGGGTGATGGCTAGCATCGCGGGTGTGGTGGACCAGGTGGACGGCGCCCAACTCGCAGCGCTCGCCGCGGTTGTCGAGTTCGGCAGTTTCGAGGCGGCCGCGCACCAGCTGCACGTCACCCCCTCGGCGATCAGCCAGCGCATCAAGGCCCTCGAGCAGCGCGTCGGCCAGGTTCTGATCATCCGCGAAAAGCCCTGTGTGGCAACGGCTGCCGGTGCGCCGCTGCTGCGGCTGGCTGCGCAGATCGCGGTGCTGGAAGCCGACGCGCTCGCCGAGATGCGTCAGGGGCAGGCCGACCGGCCACGGATCGCGCTGGCCGTCAACGCGGACTCGATGGCGACATGGTTCACCGGTGTGTTCGCCCGGCTGGCCGACGCCCTGCTCGACGTGCGCATCGAAGATCAGGACCACTCTGCCCGGTTGCTGCGCGAAGGTGTGGTGATGGGTGCGGTGACCACCGAACGCACCGCGGTGGCCGGGTGCCGGGTGCGTCCGCTGGGCGTCATGCGCTACCGCCCGGTCGCCACCCCGCAGTTCGTGCGGCACCACCTGCCGGACGGCTTCACCGCCGAGGCGGCGGCTCGCGCCCCCTCGCTGGCCTGGAACCGTGACGACGCCCTGCAGGACCAGTTGTTGCGCAAAGTGTTCGGCCGCGGCATCCCGCGTCCGGTGCACTATGTGCCCACCGCAGACGGCTTCGCGGGCGCCGTGCACGCGGGTCTCGGCTGGGGCATGTACCCCGAGCAGCTGATCGCCGCACCCTTCGTGCCGGTCGCCGCCGAGCACCTCGACGTGCCGCTGTACTGGCAGTGCTGGAAGCTCGACAGTGACACCGTCGCGCGGGTGACCGACGCTGTCACGGCGGCGGCCGCGGACCTGCTTCCCGCACGCTGAGCGCGGACGGGGACAATCGGGGGCATGGGCACGCCGGTCAGGGTTCGGATCCTCGGCGTCGGCATGGGGCCTGCGCAGGTGACCCGGGAGGTCGCCGAGGCGCTGGCGTCGGTCGATTACGTGCTGGCCGCCGAGAAGTCCGACGACGATCCGCTGCTCGCGCTGCGGCGCGCGATCGTCGACGCCTACCCCGCTGCGCGCGGTCCGGTCGAGGTGGTCGCGCTCCCCGACCCGGTGCGGGACCGATCGACCGGGCTGAGTGCCCGCGGTTACCAGAGTGCGGTCACCGACTGGCACGACGCGCGCGCCGCGCAGTACGCCGAGGTGTTGCGTGCCCGCGGCGGCACGGCCGCGTTCCTGGTCTGGGGAGATCCGTCGCTCTACGACTCCACGATCCGCATCGTCGAGAGGGTGCGCGGCCTCGGCATCGACGTCGACCTCGACGTGCTGCCCGGCGTCAGCGCACCCGCGATGCTCGCCGCCCGGCACCGCATCGTGCTGCACGAGGTCGGCAGACCCGTGCACATCACCACCGGCCGGCGGCTGCAGGAGGCGGTCGCCGCCGGGCTCGACAACGTGCTGGCGATGCTCAATCCGCCGCCGGAGCGGCTCGACGTCACCGGCCTGCAGGACTGGACGCTCTGGTGGGGTGCCAACCTCGGATGCCCCGGTGAGCAGTTGCGCACCGGCCGCCTCGCCGACGTCCTCCCGCTGCTGCCCGCAGCCAGGGCCGCCGCCGACGGTGCCGACGGCTGGGTGATGGACCTGTACCTGCTCAGGAAACCCTGATGTCGGGACTGTTGATCGCAGGCACCACCAGTGACGCGGGCAAGACGCTGGTCACCACCGGGCTGTGCCGCGCGCTGGCCCGTCGCGGTGTGTCCGTTGCTCCCTACAAAGCGCAGAACATGTCGAACAATTCGATGGTCTGCGCAACCAGCGCTGGTCGCAGTGTGGAAATCGGTCGTGCGCAATGGATTCAGGCCGTCGCCGCCCGGGTCGCCCCCGAGGCGGCGATGAACCCGGTGCTGCTGAAACCGGGCAGCGATCGGCGCAGCCACGTCGTGCTGATGGGTGAACCCTGGGGGACGGTGTCGTCCTCGGACTGGCTGGAGGGTCGGCGCGCTCTGGCGGCGGCCGCGCACGCCGCCTACGACGATCTGGCCTCGCGTTACGACGTCATCATCGCCGAAGGAGCCGGCAGCCCCACCGAGATCAACTTGCGGGCAGGTGATTTCGTCAACATGGGGCTGGCCCGCCACGCAGGTCTGCCGACCGTGGTTGTCGGTGACATCGACCGTGGCGGGGTGTTCGCGGCGTTCTTCGGGACCGTCGCGCTCCTGTCTGCCCATGATCAGGACCTGGTCGCCGGATTCGTCGTCAACAAGTTCCGCGGTGATCTCGCGCTCCTGGCGCCCGGTGTGGCCGACCTCGAAAACTTGACCGGTCGAAGGGTTTTCGGCACCCTGCCGTGGCAGCCGGGGGTCTGGCTGGACTCCGAGGACGCACTGGACCTCGCCGGACCGGAGGCGCGCCCGGGTGCCCGCCGGGTCGCGGTGATCCGGTTGCCGCGGATCAGCAACTTCACCGACATCGACGCGCTGCGCCTCGAGCCCGACCTCGACGTGGTCTTCGCCTCGCATCCCGACGCGTTGGCCGACGCCGATCTCGTCGTGCTGCCGGGTACCCGTTCGACGATCGCCGACCTGGCGTGGTTGCGGTCCCGGGGGCTGGCCGATGCCGTGCTGGCGCACGCGGCGGCAGGCCGGCCGCTGCTGGGGATCTGCGGCGGCTTCCAGATGCTGGGCCGGTCGGTCCGCGACCCCGCGGGTGTCGAAGGTGCGGTGACCGAGAGCCCCGGTTTGGGCCTGCTCGATGTGGAGACGGATTTCGTTGCAGAGAAGGCACTTCGGTTGCCGACGGGCCACTGGTCGGGCGTGCCCGCGTCCGGTTACGAGATCCACCACGGCCGCATCAGCGCCTGCGGCCCGGTCGAGGAGTTCCTCGGCGGCGCGCGCCGCGGGCAGGTGTTCGGCACGATGTGGCACGGCGCGTTCGAGGGCGACGACCTGCGTGCCCGGTTCCTGTCCGAGACGCTCGGCATCCCGCGCTCGGGTGTGCGCTTCGCCGAGGCCAGGGAGACACGCATCGATCTGCTGGGCGATCTGGTGGAGCAGCATCTCGACGTCGACGCCCTGCTCGAACTCGCGCACCACGGGGCGCCGTCGGGTCTGCCGTTCCTGCCGCCGGGGGCGCCGTGAGGATCCTGCTGCTGGGCGGCACGGCCGAGGCCCGGCAACTGGCCGAGCGGCTCGCGGGCGTCGGCCAGGTGACGACGTCGCTGGCAGGCCGCGTCGCCGACCCCCGACTCCCGATGGGGGAGGTGCGGATCGGGGGCTTCGGCGGTGTCGACGGATTACGTTCCGCGCTGGCACATTTCGACGCGGTCGTGGACGCGACGCATCCGTTCGCGAACACGATCTCGGCCAACGCCGCGGCGGCGTGCGCGGGAACCGGGACGCCGCTGCTGCGGCTGGAACGGCCGGGCTGGGGGCACCGCACGCGCGATGCGTGGCACTGGGTGGACTCGCACGATCAGGCCGCGGTGGTCGCGGCTCGTCTGGGCCGGCGACCGTTTCTCACGGTGGGTCGTCAGGAGATGGCCCGCTTCGTCCCCGCACTGCGGGACCACGACGTCCTGGCCCGCGTCGTGCAGGCGCCCGACGGGGAATTGCCGCCGACGTGGCGGCTGATCACCGACCGCGGTCCGTACGCGCTGGCCGGCGAGCTCGATCTGATGCGCGGGCACCGCACCGACGTGCTGATCACCAAGGACTCCGGCGGTGAGTACACCTGGCCGAAGATGGACGCCGCGCAACAGCTGGGCATCCCGGTCGTCGTGGTGCGCCGCCCCGCCCGTACCGCCGGGGTCGCCACGGTGACAGACGTCGGCGACGCCGCCGGCTGGGTGCGTGACCTCTCTACGATGACCCGGTGAGGATCCTCGTCACCGGCGGTGTCCGCTCGGGCAAGTCCCGGCACGCGGAGGGCTTGCTCGCCGACGCCGCATCGGTGACCTACGTGGCTCCCGGACGCACGACCGATGGCCGCGACGCAGACTGGGACGCCCGCATCGCGGCGCATCGTGCCCGTCGGCAGGCGCACTGGCAGACCGTCGAAACCGTCGACGTGGCAGGCGCGCTCGCCCACGCCGGTGGCGCGGTGCTCGTCGACGACCTCGGCACCTGGGTGGTGTCGACGATCGACGACGCCGGCCTGTGGGAGGCGGCCACACCGCGTGTCCAGGAGGTGATCGAGGCCCGGGTCGATGCCCTGTGTGCGGCGCTCGTCGACGTGCCGGACGCCGTTCTGGTGACCAGCGAAGTGGGCCTCGGTGTGCTGCCCGCGCATCGCTCGGGGGTGCTGTTCGCCGACCTGCTCGGCGCGGTCAACCAACGGGTTGCCGCCATCTGCGACGAGGTGCACCTGGTGGTCGCGGGCCGGGTGTTGCGGCTGTAGTCGCGCAGCGCTGTGCTGTGTGAGCCTGGCCCAGTCCTCGGTGGGCTAGCCGGACCGGTCGCGGGCCGGGTCGTAGAGGTGGCTCTCCCCGGCGCACGGGTCGGGGCCCGTGGTCAGCGCGCGGCCGACCAGGATGACCGCGGCCTGCCGCCACCCCGCGGCTTCGACCGCGTCGGCGATGTCGGCCAGCGTGCCGCGCAGCACCGCCTCCTCGGGTTGCGACGCCCGGTACACCACGACGACGGGGCAGTCGGCGCCGTAGTCACGCGCAAGTTCGGTTGCCAGGTAACGGATTCGGGTGATCGCGAGGTGCAACACCAGCGTGGCGCGCGTTGCGGCGAAGGCGGCCAGTGACTCGGTGGCGGGCATCGCGGTGGAGCGCTGCTGGGCTCGGGTCAGCACCACCGACTGTGCGACGAGCGGAACGGTGAGTTCACGGCCGACGCGTGCGGCGGCCGCGGCGTAGGCGGGCACCCCGGGTGTCACCGCCCAGGGAACGTCCGCGGCATCGAGTCGGCGGGTCTGTTCCGACATCGCCGAATACACCGACGGGTCACCCGAGACGAGTCGCACCACGCGCCGGCCGGCCCGGTGCGCGGTGACGAGCTTCTCGACGATCGCGTCCAGATCCATGGGCGCGGTGTCGACGAGCTCGGCCGTGGGGGAGCAGTGCGCGAGCACCTCGGGGTCGAGATAGCTGCCGGGATACAGGACGACGTCGGCCACTGCGAGCATCCGGGTGGCCCGCACCGTGAGCAGATCCGCGGCCCCGGGACCGGCGCCAACGAAGTGCACCATCCGGTCGTCGTCCATCGGTCGCAGTGTAGGTGGGGCTCAGTGCCGCGAAGCCGCCGGTTCCGGCGCCGGTTCGGTGAGCCCACCGATGTGGCCGGTGGCCCGCACCGCCAGCGGGCTCAGCGCGGCCGCCGCGGCGAACAGGGTCCCGACCGCGACCGCTCCGCCTGCGCCGTGGGCGTCGGCGGCCATGCCTGCCGTCGCGGTGCCCAGTGCGGCACCGACCAATGCGCCGCTGTGCAACCAGCCGAAAGCCTCGGTGGCCACGCCCTCGTCGACGTCCTGAGACACCATGTAATACAGGGCGGACATCGCAGGCGCGAAGCCGAGACCCGAGACGAACAGCGCACAGAACTGGACGGCGAGGATGTCGGTGAGGCCGAACGCCGCCGTGCCCGCGGTGACGACGGCCAGCGCGGCGGCCACGCCCCGCAGACCGAGATGACGGTGTCCCACGGTGAGTCCGCCGACCACGGAGCCGACACTGGCCAGTGCGATGGCCACCCCCGAGGTGATGCCGTCGCGGCCGAGCTCGGCCACCACCCCGACCTCCACCGCGGTGAAGGCACCCACGAGCGCGCACCCGGCGACCATGGCGAGCAGCACGCTGCGGCGGGCCAGCACCCGGCCGCCCGTACCGGTGTGCGGGCCCGTGCGGGGGCGCAGCCCTCGCGCGCTCGCCACCAGCCACCCCGTCCCCACCAGCGTGATGACCGCCGAGACGATCAGCGGCGTCTTAGTCGAGGCCAGCGTCGACAGCGTCATCGCCACGACCGGGCCGACCACCCAGATCACCTCCTGCGCGGTGGTGTCGAGCGCGAACAGCGCCCGGACGCCGTCGCGCGGCAGCATCTGCGGGTACAGCGCCCGGACCACCGGCATCACCGGCGGCACGGAGGCGCCCACCAGCAGACCGAGCGCCATCAGCGCCGCACCCGAGGTGGTGGAGAAGGCCAGCACCAGCATGCTCAGGCCGTTGACCGTGGCGCAGATCACCAGCGTCGGCGCCGTTCGGTCGCCCCGCCCGGCCAGCCGCGAGGTGGCAGGCATGGCCACCGCCTCGCCGACGGTCAGGCAGGCCACGACCGCGCCCGCCACCGCGTACGAGCCGGTGCGGTGCTCGACGTGCACCAGGACGGCCAGGGACAGGATGCCCAGCGGCAACCGGGCCAACAGCTGCGCCGAGGTGATGGTGAGGACGCGCGGCACACGGAACAGATCACGGTAGGCGCGCATCCCCGAACTGTACCGTCCAGACGGTGCACCAAACCACCGAGTTTAGGCTGGGGCGCATGTCCTCACCCACGTCGGCACGCGACCGCATCCTCGCTGCCTACGCCGACCTGCTGGTGGACGAGGGGGAGCGGTTCGCCACGGTCGACGCGGTCGCGGCGCGTGCGGGGGTGTCCAAAGGCGGCGTGCTCTACCACTTCCCGTCGAAGGATCAGCTCGCCGCGGCGGTGTGCGAGCGGTTGGCCGCGCTGGCCGCCGAGGACGCCCGCATGATGCGCGCCGCCGCGGAGGGCCCGGCGCGTTACTACGTCCGGTCGTCGCACTATGCCGGCACGCCGTTGGACCGGATCCTGGTGGCGGCGTCCCGTCTGCGCCAGGCCGGGGACACCCGGGCCCGGGCGGCCATCGACGCCGCGGCGCAGGAGTGGTTGGCGATTCTCACCGAGGCGATCGGCGATCTGGACACCGCTCGCGCGGTCAAGCTGATCGGCGACGGGCTCTACTACAGCGCGCTGCACCGGGCGCAGGGCGGGCAACCGGTTCCATCGGTCGTCGACGAGGGACTGCTGGTGGTGATCGACCGGATGATCGCGTCGTTCACCGGCTAGCGCTCATGCGCGGCGCAGCGGTGGTCCCCCGGACGATCAACGTCGGCTCGAGTACCACGTCGGCGGCGCGCGCCGTGTCGTCGGCCACCATGCTGACCGCGAGTTCCACAGCGCGACAGGCGATTTCGGGAGCATCCTGGTGAATGGTCGTCAGGTCGATGCGCGGATTCTCCGAGAGCCGGTTGTCGTCGTAACCCACCAGTGAAACCTGTTGCGGCACAGCGACGCCTGCGCGCGTGAAGACGTCCAGGATGCCGAGGGCGCAGCGGTCGTTGCCGGCCAGCACCGCGGTGGGCAGTGCCGGCCCCGCGAGCATCATGCGGGCCGCGGCAGCACCCGCGTCCTCGTTGTGCGCCCCCGGGATCACCGCGACCTCGTCGGCCAGACCGTGCGTCCGCATCGCAGCCCGGTATGCCTTGCGCCGGTCGGCCGAACCCGGATCGGTGCCACCGTCGACGTGGTGGATGGCGCGGTGACCCAGCCCGACGAGGTAGTCGACGGCCTGCCGAATTCCCTTGGTGTCGTTGGTGCGTACCGTCGCCAGCGGGGTTTCGGGGTTCAGATCGGGAAGGCGACGGCATGCCACCACCACCGGCGCCCGTGCCGCCACGTCACGGAAGAAGTCCGGGTCCTCGTGGGGGCCGAGCAGGATCAGTGCACCGCAGCGGTGCGACAGCAGCGAATCCACCACCGCTCCCTCGGTGCGGTCGGGCAGATTGGCCGACAGCAGTACCTCGTACCCGAGCCGCTCGGCGGCGGGGTAGATGTGGGTGACCAGCTCGGCCTGGAACAGCTGACGCACATCGGTCATCACGCCGAGGGTGCGGCTGCGCCCCTGGGCCAGCAGACGCGCCGCGGAGTCGGGCTGATAGCCGATCTCGGCGGCGATCGCGAGCACCCGCTGCCGCGTCTCCTCGCTGGCCCCGGGTTTCCCGTCGAGGATGAACGACACCAGGGTCCGGGACACCCCGGCCCGCTCGGCGACGTCGGCCATCGTCGGACGGCGGCGGCGCGGTGCGCTCACGGGCGGGATCCTCTCCGGCAGTGACGGTTGACACATTCACGGGATGCGGTCCATAGTAGACCTCACGCGCGTTACTAACGCGCGTTAGTGGTAGGGACGAGGTGAGCACGCCACCACCCGTCGGATCACCGAAAGGACTTCCGCATGAGCACCATCCGCGTCGGCTCCGCCCCCGACTCGTGGGGGGTGTGGTTCCCCGACGATCCGCAGCAGACGCCGTATCACCGCTTCCTCGACGAGGTCGCCGCATCGGGGTACGAGTGGATCGAGCTCGGCCCCTACGGGTACCTGCCCACCGACCCGGAGAAGCTGCTCGCCGAACTCGGCTCGCGCGGGCTGAAACTGTCGGCAGGAACGGTGTTCGAGCATCTACACCAGGACGATTCCTGGGATGCCGTGTGGGCCCAGATCGAGGATGTCGCCAAGCTGACCGCCGCGGTCGGTGGCACGCACGTCGTGGTCATCCCCGAGATGTGGCGCGACCCGTCCACCGGGGCGGTCCTCGAGAGCCGCGAACTCACCGCGCAGCAGTGGCGCAAGAAGACCGAGGGCATGAACGAACTGGGCAAGGCCATGTTCGAGACCTACGGCGTGCGAGCGCAATACCACCCGCATGCCGACAGCCACGTCGACACCGAGGAGAACGTCTACCGCTTCCTCGACGGCACCGACGGCCGCTACGTCAACCTCTGCCTGGACACCGGCCACATCTCGTACTGCGGCGGCGACAACATCGCGATCATCCGCCGTGCGCCCGAGCGCATCGGGTACCTGCACCTCAAGCAGGTCGACCCCGAGGTGATGGCCGAGGTCCAGGCGCAGGACATGCCCTTCGGTGAGGCCGTGAAGCTCGGCGCGATGACCGAGCCTCCGCGCGGAATCCCGGACATGCCTTCACTTCTCGCCGAGGTCGAGAGCCTCGGCATCGACGTCTTCGCGATCGTCGAGCAGGACATGTACCCCTGCGAGGTCGACACACCCCTGCCCATCGCCCAACGCACCCGCACGTACCTCGGGTCCTGTGGCGTTCCGTCCGTCACGTTCAGCTAGGAGCGCGAACTTCATGTCCGACTTACGTATCGCGGTCCTCGGCGTCGGCCTGATGGGTGCCGACCACGTCGCCCGGATCACCTCCCGGATCTCGGGTGCCCGCGTCGCCGCCGTCAACGACTACCTGACCGAGAAGGCCGAACAGGTTGCCGCCGGCATTCCGGGGTGCCGTGCCATCGCCGATCCGCTCGACGCGATCGCCGACCCGGATGTCGACGCCGTCGTACTCGCCACCCCCGGGCCGACGCACGAGAAGCAGCTGCTGGCCTGCCTCGAGCACCGCAAACCGGTGCTGTGCGAGAAGCCGCTGACCACCGACGTCGACACCTCGCTCGAGGTGGTGCGCCGCGAAGCTGAGCTCGGCACCCGGCTGATCCAGGTCGGCTTCATGCGCCGCTTCGACGACGAGTACGCCTCCCTCAAGGCGCTTCTCGACGACGGGGAGCTCGGCAGCCCGCTGCTGCTGCACTGTGTGCACCGCAACCCGTCCGTGCCCGATCACTTCGATTCCGTGATGACGGTGCGGGATTCGCTCGTCCATGAGGTGGACGTGGCCCGATTCCTGTTCGGCGAGGAGATCACCTCGATCCAGATCGTCACGCCGACACCGAATCCGGCTGCGCGGGAGGGTCTGTTCGACCCGCAGATCGCGATCATGCGCACCGCCGGCGGCAAGCACGTCGACGTCGAGCTGTTCGTCACGACCGGCGTCGCCTACGAGGTGCGGACCGAACTGGTCGCCGAGAAGGGCAGCGCGATGATCGGTCTGGACGTCGGGTTGGTGCGCAAGAGTTCCCCCGGAAGGTGGGGTGGCACCATCACCCCGGGTTTCAAGGAACGCTTCGGTCGCGCCTACGACACGGAGATCCAGCGATGGGTCGACGCGGTGCGCAACGGAACGAATGTCGACGGCCCGACCGCGTGGGACGGTTACGCCGCCACCGCGGTGTGCGAAGCCGGTGTGCAGGCGCTGACGTCCGGTCAACCCGTCGCCGTTGACCTGGTCGACCGCGCCTCGATCTCCGGAGCCTGACCCCGTGAAGATCGCTCTCGATCCGACACCGTTCCACCACGACTACTCGCTGCTCGAATTGCCGGCGCTGGTCGCCGAATTGGGTTACGAATACCTGCAACTGACCCCGCATCGGGACTTCATCCCGTTCTTCAACCACCCGCGAGCCGACGATGCGCTGGTCGCGAAGTTCCGCACGGCGTGTGCCGATGCGGGCGTCGGCATCGCCTCGGTGCTGCCGGTGCTGCGCTGGTCGGGCCCCGACGAGGACGCGCGCGAGGCGGCGGTGCGCAACTGGAAGCGCGTCGTGCAGATCACCGTCGACCTCGGCGTCGACGTGATCAACACCGAGTTCTCCGGCCGCCCGGAGAAGGCCGAGGAGTCGGAGAGGGCGTTCTTCCGCTCGATGGAGGAACTGCTGCCGATCTTCGAACGCGAGGGCATCGACGTCCGCATCGACCCGCACCCCGACGACTTCGTCGAGGACGGCCTGGAGGCCGTGCGCATCATCCGCGGTGTGAACTCCCCGAACATCGGGATGGTCTACGTCGCCTGCCACTCTTTTCACATGGGGGCCGGCACGGGCTCGAACATGGCCGAGATCATGGCCGCCGCCGGGGACATGTTGCGTCTGGTGCACGTCGCCGACACGATGGACCACCACCGCAGCCACGGCCTGCGCTACATCACCAATCCACCCGGCAACCCGGTGCGGGTGCACCAGCACCTGAAGATCGGCGACGGCGACGTGAACTGGGACGAGTTCTTCGGGGGGCTGGCCGACCTCGGCTTCTACGACCGCGACGACACCGTGATGGTGTCCAGCGTGTTCGCCGAGGACGAGACCGCCCACGAGGTGTCGCGATACCAGCTCACAACGATGACCGACTACGTCGCCAAGTACCGGTGAGCTGACGTCACGTCGCGAACGTGCACTCATGGTCGTGATTCGGCCATGCAGCGACCACACCTGTACGTTCGCGTGAATCGGCTACTCCATACGTAGAATTCCGAGGGTCGAGAGCAAACGGAAACACAATGCCGCCGAGCGACGTCGCCAGCTGTGTGACGCCGCCATCGCGTTGTTGGCCGACGAGGGTCCGCGGGGGCTGAGCCATCTCAAGGTCGACCGGCTCGCCGGCGTGCCGGACGGGACGACGTCCTTCTACTTCCGGACCCGGGCGGCGCTGCTGCACGGCGTGGCCGACCAGTTGGTGCGCTACGACGCCGAGGCGTTCACGAAGTCGTTCAAGGACGCGCCCAACAGCAGCGGCGACGTCATCGCGGGCATGCTGGCCGGCCAGGTGCTGGCGATCCGTGCAGAACCGCGGCTGTCCCGGACCCGTGCGCGGCTCGAGCTCACGATGTCGGGGCGCCGAGACGCCGGCATCGCCTCGGAGTTCCAGCAGATGGCCGAGAGCTACCGTGCGCTCGCCGAACGTCTGGTGATGGCCATCCAGACCGACCAGGGCAAGTCCGTCGACCGCGCGCTGTGCGACGAGCAGACCTCGGTGCTGATCACCTACCTGGGCGGCCTGGTGTTCGCGTTCGCCAACGACTCACCCGAGGAGATGAGCCGCGACGACGTCCAGCGTCAGATCCGGGCCGTGGTCAACGGCGTCGCGGCAGAACGCGCGGTCAGTCAGACCCCGACCAGCGACTCCAACGGCGCCCGGGCGAAGTAGACGGCGAAACCGGCCGCCACCACCCACAGCAGCGGGCTGATGTCACGGACCTTGCCCGCCGCGGTGCGCATGACCACCCAGGAGATGAAGCCCACGCCGATGCCGTTGGCGATCGAGTAGCTGAACGGCATCACCGCGACGGTGAGTACCACGGGCAGCGCCACCGAGAACTCCGACAGGTCGATGTGACGCAGGTGCGACACCATCATCGCCCCGACGATCACCAGCGCCGCCGCCGCGACCTCGGTGGGCACGATCGACGCGAGCGGTGAGACGAACATCGCCGCCAGGAACAGCACACCGGTGACCAGGTTGGCCAGTCCCGTCCGCGCTCCCTCCTCGATACCGGCGCCCGACTCGATGAACACCGTGTTGGACGACGACGACGTCGCGCCACCCACGACGGCGCCGGCACCTTCCACGATCAGCGCGGAACGCAGCCTCGGGAACGTGCCCTGCGCGTCGGCCAATCCGGCCTCCCGGGACAACCCGGTCATGGTGCCCATGGCGTCGAAGAAGTTCGCGAACACCAGGGTGAAGATCAGGATCACCGCGGCGAGGACGCCGATCCGACTGAAGCTGTTGAGGCTGAAGTCCCCGACGAGGCCCAGATCGGGCACCGCGAACGGGGAACCCGTCAACGCCGGGACCGACAGTGACCAGCCGCCTGGTTTCTCCGTCGCCGATCCGAGGTGCCAGATCGCCTCGATGATCACGGAGACGACGGTGCCCGCCACCAGACCGATCAGGATTCCGCCCCGCACGCGGCGCGACACCAGGACCCCGGTGAGCAGCAGCGTCAGGACGAACACCAGAGTCGGCACGGTGGTGAGGGATCCGAGTCCACCGGCGCCGAGACCGACCGGCGGCGACGCCAAGCCGGTCGAGGTGATGAACCCGGAATCGACCAGTCCGATGAACAGGATGAACAGCCCGATGCCCGCGGTGATCGCGAGTTTGAGGGGCATCGGGACGGCGTCGAAGATCAGCCGACGCAGGCCGGTGACGGCCAGCAGCACGATGATGACGCCGTTGATCACCACCAAGCCCATGGCCTCGGCCCAGGTCAGTTCCCCGACGACGGTGGTGGCGAGGAACGAGTTGATACCCAGCCCGGCCGCGAACGCGAACGGCAGCCGGGCGATCAACCCGAACAGGATCGTCATGACCCCGGCCGCCAGCGCCGTGGTGGCCGACACCTGGGCGAAATTCAGCGACTGCCCCGTCACGTCCTTGGGGCTCGACAGGATGATCGGGTTCAGCACGATGATGTACGCCATCGCGATGAAGGTGACCAGGCCACCGCGGATCTCGGTGCCCACGGTGGACTGGCGGGCCGTGATCTCGAAGAAGCGGTCCACTGCGTTCATGCGCGGCCTCAGTACCGTGAGGCGGGAGGCGGTGGCGGGGGAGCCGGCACCGGCATGCACAGCCCGGTCTGCAGATCCAGTGCCTTACCCGGCACACAGAACGGCGAGCACCCGTACACCACCCCGGTCTGCCCGGGTGGGCAGGATCCTGGCGGCTGCGCGACGACGGTCTGCGATGCCGCGCCCGCGAACCCCACGAGCGGTACGGCGACCGCGCCCGCGGCGATCGCCAGCCACAACCGTTGTCTCACAGTCACTTCCGGTCCCCTCTCCGTTCGCCCGTCCCGGTGGCCACCCGCGGGCCCGGTGTTCCGCGAGCACCGTCGACCGCGACGTCGAGCACGAGTTCGGCCACCCGCGCCCGGTGCTCCTCGGCGCTGCCGAGCAGTGCGGCGTCGGTGTAGGCGCGCTTGTAGTACAGGTGTGCCTGATGTTCCCAGGTGAACCCGATGCCGCCGTGCACCTGGACGGTGTCGTTGGCGACCCGGGTCAACGCCTCCGAGCACGTCGCCTGGGCGATGCTGACAGCCAGCGCCGGGTCGTCCGATCCGTCGGTCAGCGCCCAGATCGCGTGGTAGGCCGTCGAGCGGGCATGCTCCACCGCCACGAGGGCGTCGGCGAGGCGGTGCTTGATCGCCTGGAAGGAGCCGATCGGCCGGCCGAACTGCAGGCGGTTCTTCGCGTAGTCGACGCTGAGATCGAGCAGATGCTGCGCCGCGCCGACCTGTTCGACGGCCAGCAGCGCCGACCCGACGTGCAGCGCGTGTTCGATGACCCGGTCCGCTTCCTCGGGGCCGGCGACCAGCTGCGCGGGCGCATCGGAGAGGTCGACCGTGGCCAGGGGCCGTGTCGGGTCGAGCGTCGTCAGCGGCATCCGTTTCACCGCTTCGTGGTCGGTGTCGACGGCGAACAGGGCGGTGCCATCCGGCGCGTCGGCGGCCACCAGCACCACGTCGGCGGCCCCACCGTCGACGACCCGATCCAGCGTGCCGGTCAGTGTCCAGGCCTGTCCCGAGGCGGTCGCGGTGACGTCCCCGATCGCGAACGCGGCCGTGCGGATGCCGTCGGCGAGCGGCCCGAGTAGATCCGTCCCTCCTGACGCCGCGACGAGCGCCGGGATGGCCAGGTAGACCGTGCCGAACAGGGGTCCGGGGGACAGCACCGCACCGAGTTCCTCGACGGCTACCGCCTGGTCGACCAGGGTGCCACCGGCCCCGCCTGCGGACTCCGGCACCGCCAACCCGAGGACGCCGAGCTCGGCGCCCAGCCGCGACCACACCGCGGGGTCGTACGGCGGGTCGGCCTCCATCGCCGCGCGCACCGCCCGCTCGTCGAGGTATTCGGCGCAGAAGCCGCGGACCGCCGCGCGCAGTTGGCGCTGCTCGTCGGAGAACACGAACTCTGTGGCAGAACCCACGGCCTCAGCCGTGCCTGTGGGCTGATCCGCAAGCTCCTCAGCCGTGTTTTTGGGCTGATCCGCAAGCTCCTCAGCCGTGTTTTTGGGCTGATCCGCAAGCTCCTCAGCCACGCGGCACCTCTTTCCACGGCATCCCCGCATCCGCCCGCAGGTCACCGGGCAGGCCGAGCACCCGCTCACCGAGGATGTTGCGCATCACCTCCGACGTGCCGCCTTCGATGGTGTTGGCCCGGCTGCGCAGGAACCGCTGCTGGATCGGTCCGCGGTAGTCGTCGGGGTCGCCGTCACCCAGGCCGTAGCCGTCGTAGAGCAGGCCCTCCGGGCCGAGCAGATCCATGCAGAACTCATAGATGTGCTGGTTGAGCTCCGCGCCGACGAGCTTGCCGATCGAGCCCTCCGGTCCGGGCCCGCCCACCGTCGCCGCCGCACGGGACCGTTCCGAGGTCAGCCGCTGCGCTTCCGCCCGCAACCACAGGCCGGCCAGCCGGTCCCGAAGGACCGCGGTGTGCCGGTCAGGGCGCGCGGCCCACAGTGCCACCGCGTCGGAGATCGTGCCCGCGCCGCGCCTACTGCCGCTCGCACCGAGGGCGCTGCGCTCGTTCATCAGGGTCGTCATCGCGACGCGCCAGCCGTCACCCACCCCGCCGAGACGATGGGTGTCGGGTATGCGGGCGTCACTGATGTAGACCTCGTTGAACTCCGCGTGCCCCGTCATCTGCCGCAGCGGCCGGGTCTGCACACCGGGGGCGTGCATGTCGAGGACGAAGTACGTGAGCCCCTTGTGCTTGGGAACGTCCGGGTCGGTGCGCGCCAGCAGCAGGCCCCAGCGCGCGCGGTGCGCCAGGCTGGTCCACACCTTCTGACCGTTGAGCACCCACTCGTCGCCGTCGGCCACGGCCGAGGTGGCCAGGCCGGCGAGGTCGGAACCGGCGCCCGGCTCGGAGAACAGCTGACACCAGATGTCTTCGGTGGTGGCCAGCGGACGCAGCAACTGCCGCCGGACGTCGTCGGTCTGGGCGTGCTCGCGGATCGTGGGCGCGGCCATGCCGTAACCCATCGGATTCAGACCTAAAGGCACCGGCCCGCCGGCGCCCTGCAAGATCCGATCGGCGACGGCCTGCGTACCGCGCGAGACCCCGAGACCACCGAGGCCTTCGGGAAAGTGCACCCAGGACAGGCCGGCATCGAAGCAGGCACCGAGAAATTGCTGGGTGGGCACCGAGCGCGGGTCGTGCTCCGCGATCACCCGCTGTGCGGCCTCGGTCACCCGGTCAGCATCGACGGCAGTGCCCATAGGAGCACCTTAGCCATCGACGCCGGTTCGTCTAGCCGGCAGGCAACGCCAAGCGCTGGAACTCCAACCGGTGATGGCGCTGCAACAGGTACCGGAGCCACCGAACATCAAGTAACACAAGTGATCCTTACGCTGTCTTGGTGAGGAGGGGGAGGAGCTGGCGCCGTGCGACCATGGCGTCAGCGAAGTGATTGAGGGCTTCGGGAACCGACCCGGCCGCGTCGAAGTCGATGTCGTAGGCGTGCAGCGTCTGCTCGACGGCGCGGCTGGCCACCAGGGACCATTCCACCCCGGCGGAGATGCATGCGTCGTCGATGGCGAACAGCAGTGAGAGTGCTTCTCCGTCAAGCGAAGTGACATCGCTCAGGTTCAGCACGTACGGCTTCTCGGCGAGAACGAAGCGGCGTGCGTACGCGGTCGCGTGGGCGACATTGGTGCCGTCGAGCTCACCCTTGACGGTGACCACGGTGGCCAACTGACGGCAGTGGGCATGGATCTCGGCGCCGCCGCAATTGAAAGTCGGATTGCCGTACATCGCCGCCTCCCTCGATCATGTGGTTCTTCGGGCCCCTGTCGGGCCTGACATGACTCAAGGTAGTGAGCCAATTTAAGGCCGTGGGGAGTAGCGACTAATACTTCGGTAAGAAGTCTCCTGTCATCCGCTAGCAAACTCGCCGGTAACGTCAGCCGCGGCGTTGCTGCTGCGAGCCGGTGTACCCCGCCCAGGGGTTGTAATCGGCGAGCAGTTCCTCCTGCGCCGGGCGCACGGCCTCGGCGACGTGTTCGAGATTGATCCGGATGCGGTACCAGATCGAGCTGGGACCGCGCATCCCGTCAACGAGAACGTCTGTGGGAAGCAGGCTTTCGGCCGCATCGGGATGTCGCTCGCGCCAGTGCGCCAGCGCGGCCATCGCCTCGTCCTTGGTCTTCGTGCGCGCCACCTCGATCAGAGGCTTGGTCGACGCCCGCATGCCGTCGGTCGCCCGGTGCGTGCCTCGCGGCGCCTTCTCGGCGGGACCCAACCGTTCGGCGAGCTCGAGCAGCGACTCCAATCCGCCTGCCGTGTCGTCCATGCCCTCCCAGGGGTCGCCGACCTCGGCGAAGCGATCCGGCACGGTGGCGATGGTGAACCGCTCGGGCCTGCAGTCGGCGACCTCGTCCCAGAACAGCGGTGTCGACACCCGCCCGTCGGGGGTGGCGCGCACCGAATAGGCCGACGCCACGGTCCGGTCCTTGGCGTTCTGGTTGAAGTCGACGAAGACCCCGTGGCGCTCCTCTTTCCACCATCGCGCAGTGGCAGATTCGGGGGCCCGCTGCTCGACCTCGCGGGCCACCGCCTCGGCGGCGAGCCTGACCTGCTTGAAGGGCCAGCGCCGGTGGATCCGGGCGTAGATGTGGAAGCCGCGCGATCCCGACGTCTTCGGCCAGGCCACGAGGCCGTGGTCTTCGAGTACTTCCCGCGCGACGAACGCGACGTCGAGGATCTGGCGCCAGCCGACGCCGGGCATCGGGTCGAGATCGACCCGCAGCTCATCGGGATGGTCGAGGTCGTCGGCGCGCACCGGGTGGGGGTTGAGGTCGACGCAGCCCAGGTTGACCGCCCAGATCAGCCCGGCCGGGCTGTCCAGCACCGCCTCCTTGGCCGACGTGCCCGACGCGTATTTCAGCTCGGCGACGTCGATGAAGTCGGGCCGCTTCTCTGGCGCCCGCTTCTGGAACACCGCCTCCTCGGCGATGCCCTTGACGAACCGCTTGAGGATCATCGGGCGATCGGCGACGCCGCGCAGCGCACCGTCTGCGACCGCGGCGTAGTAGTCCATCAGATCGCCCTTGGTGACCCCGAGATCACCGAAAACCACCTTGTCGGGGTGGGTGATCGGCACCTGCTCACCGCCGATCTCGAAGGTCTTGCCGGCGGCCATTTCTTCATCGTAGGTTCGCAGCCGCGCTGCGACCGTCGTCACATAAAGTTGGCCCCATGCCCAAGCTGACCGATCTGCCGCTGCAGGCCTTCGACACTGTGTATCAGTCCGTCGGCAGGTACTGGGACCGCGGCACGGCCGAGCTGCACTACGCCCGCAAGATGTTCGAGGCGGGTGCCCTGAAGCTGGAGCCGCCACAGGACATCGCCGCGTTTTTCGCCGACATCCGGCGCTGGGGCGAGATCGGCATGATCCCGGCGCTGAACGCCCGCCGCACCCCGCACCGCCCCGCGGTGTTCGACGACTTCGGTGAGATGACGTTCAAGGAGCTCGACGACGCGGCCAATGCGGTGGCCAACGGCCTGCTCGCCAAGGGGGTCAAGTCCGGGGACGGGGTGGCGATCCTGGCCCGCAACCATCGCTGGTTCCTGGTGTCGTGGTTCGGGGTCGCCAAGACCGGGGCCCGCATCATCCTGCTCAACAGCGAGTTCTCTGGTCCGCAGATCAAGGAGGTCGCCGAGCGCGAGGGTGCCAAGCTCGTCATCTACGACGACGAATACACCGCCGCGGTGTCGCAGGCCGAGCCCGCTCTGGGTCGGTTGCGCGCGCTCGGGATCAATCCCGACAAGCCCGACGAGCCGTCGGCCAGCACCGACGAGACGCTCGAGGAGCTGATCGCGCGCACCGGCAGCGCTCCGCCGCCCAAGGTCACCAAGCACTCGTCGATCATCATCCTGACCAGCGGCACCACCGGAACTCCCAAGGGCGCCAACCGCAGTGCGCCGCCATCGCTGGCCCCGATCGGCGGCGTGCTGTCCTCGGTGCCCTTCAAGAGCGGCGAGGTCACGTCGCTGCCGGCCCCGATGTTCCATGCGCTGGGTTTCCTGCACGCCACGATCGCGATGATGCTGGGCTCGACGCTGGTGCTGCGCAGACGGTTCAAGCCCGCGACCGTGCTCGCCGACATCGAAAAGCGCAGGGCCACCGCGTGTGTGGTGGTGCCCGTGATGCTGTCGCGCATGCTGGACGAGCTGGACAAGAGTTCGGCCAAGCCGGACCTGTCGTCGCTGCGCATCGTGTTCGTCTCCGGTTCGCAGCTCGGTGCCGAGCTGGCCACCCGGGCGCTGAAGGAATTGGGCCCGGTGGTCTACAACCTGTACGGCTCCACGGAGGTGTCCTTCGCGACCATCGCTGGGCCACAACATCTTTCACTGAATCCGGCCACCGTCGGGCCCATCGTCAAGGGCATGAAGGTCAAGATCTTCGACGAGAACGGCAACGAACTGCCCCGCGGAGAGGTCGGCAGGATCTTCGTCGGCAGCTTCTTTCCGTTCGAGGGATACACCGGCGGAGGCGGCAAGCAGATCATCGACGGGTTGCTGTCGTCGGGTGATGTCGGCTACTTCGACGAGAACGATCTGCTGTACGTCAGCGGACGCGACGACGAGATGATCGTCTCCGGCGGCGAGAACGTGTTCCCCGCCGAGATCGAAGACCTCGTCAGCGGTCACCCGGAGGTGGTGGAGGCCACCGCCCTCGGCGTCGAGGACAAGGAGTGGGGTCACCGGCTGCGCTGCTTCGTCGTCAAGGTCGAAGGCGCATCCATCGACGAGGACGCCATCAAGAACTACGTGCGGGAGAACCTCGCCCGCTACAAGGTGCCGCGCGAAGTCGTCTTCCTCGACGAGCTGCCCCGCAACCCCACGGGCAAGATCCTCAAGCGCGAATTGCGCGACATGGACGTGGAGTGAGTCCGGAACAGCCCACCGGGCGCGGAGGTTGTACGGCTTCGTGAACATCGACCTCTCTGGAAAGACCGCCCTCGTCACCGGCTCGACGCAGGGTATCGGGTTCGCCATCGCCGCGGGCTTGGCGGCCAGCGGTGCCCGGGTGGTGGTCAACGGCCGCAATCGTGAGCGCGTGGACGAGGCGGTCGGCCGGATCCCCGGTGACGTGCTCGGCGTGGCGGCCGACGTTGCCGACGCCGAGGACGCAGAGGCTCTGCGCGCCGAGGTGCCCGACGTCGACATCCTGGTGAACAACCTGGGCATCTTCGGCGCGGTCCCGGCACGGGAGATCACCGACGAGCAGTGGCGCACCTACTTCGAGGTCAACGTGCTGGCCGCCGCGCGGCTCATCCGGCTGTATCTGCCGGGGATGGTGGACCGCGGGTGGGGACGGGTGCTGCAGATCGCGAGTGATTCCGCGGTGGTGACCCCCGCGGAGATGATCCACTACGGCGTCTCCAAGACCGCGCTGCTGGCGCTGTCGCGCGGTTTCGCCAAGGACGCTTCCGGCACCGGGGTGACGGTGAATTCCGTGATCGCAGGCCCCACCCACACCGCGGGTGTCGAGGACTTCGTCTACCAGCTGGTCGATTCGTCGCTGCCCTGGGACGAGGCGCAGCGCGAGTTCATGCGCCTGCACCGTCCGCAGTCGCTGCTCGAGCGGCTCATCGAACCCGAGGAGATCGCCAACATGGTGGTCTACCTCGCGTCACCCTTCGCCTCGGCGACCACCGGCGGCGCGCTGCGGGTCGACGGCGGCTACGTCGACGCCATCCTGCCCTGACCCCGCCGAGAGTGCTTTCCGTGCGGGACCTGGTCGAGAATGCCTGCGCCAGAAGCACTCTCGACGCTCACTGGACGGCGCCGGCCATGATCGCCGAGCCGGGCACCGCGAGGGCGACCAGCATGAGCAGCATCAGGAACCAGCCGGCCCCCTGCCAGGCCGCCCAGCCGCGCTCGGCCTTCCATTCCCGGTAGGTGCGCACGAACGCCCCGATGCCACCGACGAGGAGAAACGTCGGCACCAGCGACGCGGCGTACACCGAGTCCCTGGCGCCGAAGGCGTAGAACGCGAGCGCCGCGGCGGTGAGAGCGACGACCACGACGGTGTAGGTGACCGCGGCGCGCATCGTGCCCGGCCTGTCGAACCGTTTCTCGGCGTAGTCACGGTCGTTGGACATGCTTGCCGGGTTCCCGCCCGACCCGCGCGGAAACCCGCCGCTACGGGTCGCGCGGCAGCCCGAGCAACCGCTCGGCGATGATGTTGAGCTGCACCTCCGACGTGCCGCCGTAGATCGTCGTCGCACGCCCGGCCAGAAGGTACTCGGCCCACTTGCCCGCAGGCTGACCGTGGTCGCCGACGGCCGCGTCGGTGCCGAACGAGGACACCCCGAACTCCGCGTAGCCCTGGCCGGTCTTCATCGACAGCAGCTTGGAGATCGCGGCCGCGGGCATCGGATCTCCGCCCGCCAGTGTCAGCAGCGTCGACCGCATGTTCAGCAGCTTGGCGGCGTGCCCCTCGGCGATCAGCCGACCCGCCTCGTTCTGCTCGATCTGGTCGAAGTGCCCGTCGCGGACGAACTCGACGAACTGGTCGAGGCTGGCCAGGAACGGCGGTTCACTGCTGCCGATCGAGACCCGCTCGTTGGTCAGCGTGTTGCGGCTGACCTCCCAGCCGCGGTTGACCTCACCGAGCACCATGTCGTCGGGGACGAACACGTCGTCGATGAACACGGTGTTGAACATCGCGTTGCCGGTCAGCTCACGCAGCGGTTTGACCTCGACACCCTCGGCCTTCATGTCGAGCAGGAAGTACGTGATGCCTTGGTGTTTCGGAGCGCTGGAGTCGGTGCGGGCCAACAGCGCGCCCCACGCGGAGAACTGCGCGCCGGTGGTCCAGATCTTCTGGCCGGTGATGCGCCAGCCGCCGTCGACCTTGGTGGCCTTGGTGGTCAGGCTCGCGAGGTCCGAACCGGCGCCGGGCTCACTGAACAGCTGGCACCAGATCATCTCGCCGCGGAACGTCGGCGGCAGGAAGCGCTGCTGCTGGGCGTCGGTGCCGTAGGCGACGATCGACGGGATGATCCACGCGGCGATGCCCATCTGCGGCCGCTTGACCCGGCCACTGGAGAACTCCTGGGCGATGATGATCTGCTCGATCGGGTTCGACGCACGACCCCACGGGGTGGGCAGGTGCGGCTGCACCCAGCCACCCTCGGCAATGGCCGCGAACCGCTCTTCCTTCGGAATCGCCTTCAGCGCAGCCACTTCGGCGCGGATTTCCTCCCGGAGCTTGAGCGTGTCGGGGTCCAGGTCGATGTCGATGGAGCGCATGCCTGTCGCCGTCGCGGTGTCGACCACCTGCTGCGGGTAGTCGGCGTGCCGCCCGAAGGAGGCCGCGAGCACGATGGCCCGCCGGTAGTAGACGTTGGTGTCGTGCTCCCAGGTGAATCCGATGCCGCCGTGCACCTGGATGCAGTCCTGCGCGCAGTGCTGCGCGGCCAGCGGGGCCAGGGACGCGGCGACCGCGGCGGCGAACTCGAAGTCACTCTTGGTGTTCGAATCCCCGTGCAGCTCTTCGTCGATGGCGCGGGCGGCATCCCACACGGCGGCGGTGGCTCGCTCGGTCTCGGCGATCATCCCAGCGCACTTGTGCTTGATGGCCTGGAACTGGCCGATCGGCCTGCCGAACTGTTCGCGGATCTTGGCGTAGGCCGCGGCCGTGTCGGTGGCCCAGCGGGCCACACCGACGCATTCGGCCGACAGCACGGTGGTGATCAGGGCGCGCGCCAGGTCGCGGCTCACG
>Ga0247757_10000484_pt1 | contig 32528 bp, 18 predicted proteins | sample UWRJL126311R4_FD_180929 | JGI IMG/M metagenome (GOLD analysis project Ga0247757, IMG submission 180929) | Plant litter microbial communities from Arlington Agricultural Research Station in Wisconsin, United States - UWRJ-L126-311R-4 | ecosystem: Environmental > Terrestrial > Plant litter >... | reverse complement strand
TTTTTTTTTTTTTTTTTTTACTTCATAACATAGTATTAAACAATATAAATGTATAGGTAATAATTAAATTACCCTTTTTTTTTATTAAATTATTGCTCTCTTAATCAAGTTAAATATTTTTCTAAAGATACAGATTGTATAACAATAGGCATTGAACTATGTAAAATACCACATAATTCAGAACATTGTCCATAAAATGTACCTAATCTATTAGCAAGAACAGAAAATTGATTTAATCTACCAGGATAAGCATCACATTTTATAGCTAACGATGGACATGCAAATGAATGAATTACATCTGCAGCAGTTACAATGAATCTTACATGAGTAATTTCTGGTATTAATACTCTATTATCCACTTCTAACATTCTTAATGTACCTTCTTCTAAATCTGATTCAGGTACAATATAAGAATCAAATTCTACAAATTCATCATCTGAATTTATAAATTCTGGATATTGGTAACTTCAATATCATTGATGACCTTCAGCTAAAAGAGTTAAGTACGGATCTGTTACTTCATCCATTAAATATAAAAGTTTAAAAGATGGAAATGCTATTAAAACTAAAATTATAGCAGGAGAAATAGTTCAAATTAATTCTATTAATGTACCGTGATTTAAATATTTGTTACTTATAGGTGATTTACTGCTTACATAATTTCTTACTACTGTAAGTAAAATTCATCCTACACCAAATAGTGTTATAACTAAATAAAACATTATATTATTGTGTAGTTCAACTAAAGCTTCCATTTGGGGACTTGCACTATCTTGAAAGTATAACCCTCATGCCATAGGAGCATCACAATAATTTTTAGCTATAAAATAAATAGGATTTCAAAAGATCATTTATTTTATTTTAGACTTTTATCTATAAAAGGTTTGTAAAGTAAAACTTATTCATTAATGATAATTTTTTTTTAATAAGTTGTATAAAAGATTTAAGAGGAAAAAATAAATAACTACATTTTTTTTATTAATTAGGATTGTATCTGTGCTTTTAATTAATAAAAAACCAGATTTAAGTTACAAAGTTTAATGTAATTCTAATCCATCTTTAATGTAGCTACAAGATAAAACAACGAATACTTGTGCTTGAATAAAGGCTATACCTAATTCTAATCCACAAAATGCTATAATAAATATTAATGGTAATAAACCTAAGAAGAAAAATATAACGCTAGAGGCCATTATATTAAATGTAAATCCACTTAGTATATTAAGTAACATATGTCCAGAAAGTATGTTAGCAGCTAATCTTAGCCCTAAAGATACATTTCTAGCTAAATATGATATAAATTCAATTATAACTAATAAAGGTAAAAGACCTAAAGGACAACCTGCAGGTACAAATAGAGAAAAGAATTTTAATCCATGTTTTTGAAAACTTAATATTGTTGCTCCAAGCACAATAGTAAAACTAAATGAAAATGTTAATATGAAATGACTTGTTGAAGCAAAACTATATGGTATCATACCTAATAAATTATTTATTAATATAAATATGAATAAAACATACATAAAAGGGAAGTAAACCTGTCCATTTTTAGAATTTATTTGATTTACAACTATACTATAGACAGTAAAGTAAATTGTTTCTTTAGCTATAGATCAATTATTACTTACTAATGTATTATAATTTGTAGCTAATAAAGTTAATGTAAATGATAAGAATCCAGCAATACACAAATATAAAGCTATATTTGTAAAAGATAAACTTAAATTACCTAAAACAGGTAAGTTTAAACTTAAAAGATTTCTTATTTCAAATTGATCAAGAGGAGAAGTAAAATTAGTAATAAAAATTAAATTATTAATAATAAAAAATAGGAGTAGTAAATTTTAACAGATATAAATTATAGATAAACTTTTTCTTTTTTTTTATTAAAGAATGTGATTGAATTAGATAAACAAATAACTAGTTAAATTATCAATAAATTATTTATGGATAACTTATAAATTATTTATGATCTTTTTCCTAATGAGGATGTAGTAACAGGGATATGAAGCTTTTTTAATAATTCACCTTTCTCCTTTATGGATTCAGATACATTATTATTAGATTGAACAAGCTGTTCTTGGATATCATTCATCTCATGATTATATTCCTCAGAAGTTAGTAATCCTTTTTGGAATTTTTTAATTAATTCTTCTTTGAATTCATTAAGATTATTAACATCTCCCTGTCAATAATCTATAGTCTCATTTATCTTTACTAAAGCATCTTGAGAAGAATCCATAGCATATATAGTTGAAGTTAATATTTCCAAGTTAAAGATAAAATCTAGTATGAATAAAACTATAATAAAAACGAAAATAAGAAAATGACTAATTATATAATTAGATGTTTTTGAAGAATATTGCATAATACAAATAAAAAATTATACTCAAAAAGTACTTTTAATAGTGTGGTGTTAAACAAAAATATCTTATAACCGAATAATTTTTTAATCTTAACTAACAAAGAAAATTTTCTTGGTTAAAATTAAAAAATCTTTTACTAATAAGATAATTTTTTTTGTTTAATTGTAATTACGATAGTTCCTACCATTGCTAATAATAATATAATAGACGTTATCATTAATCAAATAGAGTAACTAGTATACATTATATTACCTATACTAGTTATATGTGAATTTTCTGCTAGATTACCATCTCACAATGAAGAAGTTACGTACATACTGTTTTCATTAACAACATTTTCGGATAAATCCGAAAAGGTTTTTTCTACAAATAAAGCTATATCATTTATAAATTCATATACTACATTATTTTGAGGTAATATTGGATATATAGTTTGATTAAATGTAATACCCACTATAATAGCCAAAGGTATACTATTACTAGTGTAACTTAATAATTCAGATACTCTTACATTTATAAGCATAAGAATAAAAAGAAATAATATAGACACAGCTCCAACATAGACTAATAAATAAGACAATCCTATAAAACTTAATCCTATTAATATTAAATAACAAGATAAAGCTAAAAATAACCCAATAAGAAATAAAACGGAAACTATAGGATTTTTACTTACAATAACTAATATACTAGTTATTATGGACGAAAGAGCAATAATGTTTATTATATTATCTCAAAATCCATTAGTGAACGTTTCAACTAAGGTAAATAGATTGTACATTTTATATAAATAAAAAATTATACTCAAAAAGTACTTTTAATAGTGTGGTGTTAAACAAAAATATCTTATAACCAAATAATTTTTTAATCTTAACCAAGAAAATTTCTAAGGCAATCGCCTTACAATTAATAATCGAAAATAGTAATGAAATTTGATAAAAAGTAATAAAAGCTATAGTATTAAGAATAATTAGAGTGTCTATAGTTTAATATTATTAATTAAATGTGTACAAGATTTTAACTTGTAATTTTCTTAAAAAAATTTAAGGCAAAGGCTTATATTTTTATAAGATTACTAATACTGTTTAGTTATATCACATTATATAGGAGGAAAAGGACTCGAACCTTCGATAGCATTTGCTATTGAGTTTACAGCTCAACCCGTCATACCAACAAACGGTACCCTCCTTAAAAAGAAAAATACTAATTTAGGCACAGTTTTTAAAAACCAAGTCTTGTTATTTTTTTTAGGTATATTTGTAAAAAAAAATTAATAAGTAATAAACGCAATTAAACTGATTCCTTCAAGGTTTGAACTTGAATAACATTCTTATCAAAAATGCACTTTACCAATTAAGTTAAAGAACCTATAGAATTAATATCAAAAGTTTAACTAATTAAATACTGCGCCTTAATTTAGGTACAGTCCAAAAAAGAATTTTATATCAAGAGCACTCAGACTTGAACTGAAAATTTGAAGTTTGAAGCTTCCTATTTTACCAATTAAACTATACTCTTATTACACAGTAAAATAATATTTACCTGTTAACTTTAAAATTATAACTTTCTATACGGAAAAGAGATGATTCGAACATCCAAGTGTAAAAACACAATATTTAGCAAATATCTTGCCTTACCCATAGCGACTTTTCCTAAAATAAACGAGCTAGACCGGCTTCGACCCGGCATCTTTTTCCTCGACAAGGAAAAACTTTACCAATTAAGCTACTAACTCTTTTTTACGGCTAATCGAATTCGAATCGATACACTTCGTTTGGAAGACGAACGGTCTACCGTTAACCTATAGCCGTTTTACTTTTTTTAAAGAATTAGTAAATCTCTTAGTAGTAGATATTTTAATGTTAAGAAATTTACTATTAAAGTATTTACCTTTAATAAATACCGTAATAAAAAATATATCGTTGAAATATACAGAAATAAAATATTTACCATTACTAATATAGGTAAAACGATGAACTATATTAGTATTATTAAAACTTATTGTACGGCTATGCCTGAACTAAATTTGTATTAATACAAATAATATCATGAAGATATAAACTACAATGTATTGTAATAAACATTTTTAAGGCTTCGCCTTAAAAGATAGACTGTTTAGCCCTTAAGATGAATCGAACATCTATCAAAATATTAACAGTATTTCGCTCTACCGTTGAGCTATAAAGGCTATTAATTATTTTGTAAGGAATAGGTGATTCGAACACCCAACCTACCGCGTGTAAAGCGGTTGCTCTACCAATTAAGCTAATTCCCTTTTTTTTTATTTAATTTTTATTTTAGGTGTATTTACTTTTTAACTTTTTTATTTAACAGCTGTGCCTGTAATAGAAAAATTAAAAAGAGTGAAAATTAATAATAAAGTAAAATTAAGCTAGAATAAGACTTAGTTTACTATATCATAATTTCTATATAATCCGTATAATAACCAGCAAAAGAGGAAAATATAATCAATATGTAATACAGAAAAGGAAATTGATTATTACTAGGATCACCACTAGAACCACCAGAAAAAGCTGAAGGACCTAAAAAACCACCAGATGACGGACCACCAGATGACGGAGCACCAGATGATGGACCTGCTGAAGAATCAAAAGGAGGATTACCGGAAGAATTATTATTACTGTCATCTTCCTTGTAACCTTTACTAACGTCGAAATCGGGATTTTCAGCTAATCAATCTCTTTGTTCCTGGTCCATAGCACGTGAGTACCCAGGAAAATTGTACTCCAGATTAGCCGTTGGAGCACTTTCACAAAGTCTTTTAGCCTTTTTGTGATCTATATAACTAAGAATAGGACTCCTTTCAATTCGATTAGATAATTCTTCAGCTTGGCTTTCTTGTGCATAAATTTTATTCATAGAAACATCCTTCTGATTTTGGTTAGCATAATCTTCTTTATCGTATGTACCATTTTGCACATTAGCGAGAATATCTCTCTTAGTTCCAAGAAAAGACAATACATCGTATCTAATTCTTCAATTAGCACTACGATCTTGATGATCCTCTCTACCTAAACGTCTAACAGTAGTAGAAAAAGGTCTAATACTTTGTGAATTTTCTATACCACGCGCAGCGTGGAAATTAATATTTTTTAACGAAATACGTTTTTTTGAAATAATCATTTAATTTATTTTTTGCTTTTATTAAACTTAACTTAATTTATTTTATTTTTTAATTTATTTTCTATAAAAGGGAAAATTTTCTTAATTTAACGAGAAAAATTTATTTTATTTCTCTTTTAGTTAATTGAGCATAGTTATTAGTAGCTAAATCTATTAAACTGTTTTCTAATAAACTAATTACAGGAACTATTATTAAGAAATGAGAAAAATAAAGAACTGTACTTATTTGTCCAAATTCTATAAATGGTGATTCTACATGTTTAGCTCCTAATTGCATTAATATTAAAAAATTAGCTACAAATATAAAGAAAGCTATTTTACTTAAAGGTCTAAATTGTATTCCTCTGTTTCTACCTAGATCTGTAAATGGCATAACTAATAAGATTAAAAGTGCAGCAAACATAGCTATAACACCTAAAAGTTTGTTAGGTATAGATCTTAATATAGCATAAAAAGGCAGAAGATATCATTCAGGTACTATAGCAGGAGGTGTTTGCATAGGATTAGCCATTACATAGTTTTCACTATCTCCTAATACATTAGGCATAAAGAAAACAAATAAAGATAAAACTAACATAAATACAAAAATAGTAATTAAATCTTTAAATATAAAATAAGGAGCAAAAGGTAATCTATCATAATTTCCAGAAACACCTAATGGATTACTTGATCCACCAGTTTCATGGAATGCAATTAAATGCATTATTACTAATGCAGCTAAAACAAAAGGCATTACATAATGTAATGCAAAAAATCTATTTAAAGTTGCATTATTCACAGAAAAACCTCCTCAGATAAATTGGACGATATCTTGTCCAATTCATGGTATTGCACTCATTAAATTAGTAATAACTGTTGCACCTCATAAGGACATTTGACCATAAGGTAAAACATAACCTAAAAAACCAGTAAGAATCATGACTATAAGCATTACTACACCAATAGTAAATGCTAAAGTTCTTGGAGCTTTATAAGAACCATAATATAAATTTCTTCCTATATGTAAATACACTAAGAAAAAGAAAGCCGACGCAGTATTAGCGTGTAAATAACGAAGTAATCATCCATTATTTACATCTCTCATAATATGTTCAACGGAATTAAAGGCTTCTGCTATACTCGGATTGTAATGCATAGCTAATGTTACACCTGTAGCTATTTGAATAATTAAACATAGGCCAAGTAAAGATCCGAAATTTCACATATAACTAATATTGGAAGGTTGTGGTGAATCTACTACGTAGGAATTAACCATTTTTAATAAAGGGTGACTTTTTAAAATTCTCATAATTTTTATTTTATTTTATTTTTATTTATCTTAACTTGATTTTTTTTTTAATTTATTTTATATAAAGGGGAAAATTTTAACGCTTTGACAAACCATAAAAAAATATTTACTTTTGTTTAATTTTTATCTCTTGATAAAACAGCTGGAGCAATTTGATTAAAGATATCAGTTGTACCATTTCTAGATACTTCGTAAAGTTGTAGCCAATTACTTGTATTACTATCAAAAATACCTTGAACCATAGAATCGTTAATACCACGGATTCAGAGCGTACGAGTTAATGAGTGTATATCTTGATTAAGACGGTCCATTTCAATAACTTGTGTTCTAAACAAATCCAATGTCTCTTGATCAGGAAATATTCTTTCTGGACCAATATTAAATGTACTTAAGATTCCATTGGCAATATCAAAAGAATTTTCTCATGATTCTTGAGTTGATAGAATTCTTGTTAGAAGTTCACTATTACTTAGATCACTATATACACTGTATCAGGAACTTTTATTGTCACCATAATTATTATCTTTGTTTTTATCATTATCATCTTCGTCAGAACCATTACTACCTTCACCACTTTTAGTATTTTCATCACCACTTACAGCAGTATTGCTACTGCCTTTATTGTTTGAAGAAGAATCATTTATATCTGATTTATTTCCCTTGTCTGTAGCAGAAGTACAATTTGACTTTACTAGTGGACTAAAACCTTGAATTTTTCCATAGTTAGCTCAATATTGTATTCAATAGTTACAGAAAGAAGTAAATAAATTATTATGTGCACAAAACTTATAAACACCTAGTAAAGTTGGAGACAAGTGAAATGATGTTAATAATTCCTGTTTCATACTTACAGTAAGATTATAACTGATATATTTCTGTATATGAGCTACATCCGGTAATATATTATTTAAATATAAATTACCATAAGTATTAGCTGTATTAACAATGTTTGTTGTGATGTCGGTACAACCTGATAATGATCAATCAACACATGATGATACTATAGTATTTGATAATCCTAAATTTATACACATATAAAGAGGTGGTACTACAGTATTAACCATGCCAATAAATAAATCTGTTATAGACGGTACTATAGCAGTAAAAAATTCAGTACATGAGTCTGTTATGAATGAATCTGACGGTAAATTTGGTGTATTAACTCAATCTGATATTGAATTAAAATCTATGGAATCTACACCAAAAGATAAACCACCTAATAACATAATTCAACTGCTACTACTTCTTAATAGTACGTTATGTTTAGATATACTATTGACTTTAAATAGTTGTTTACTGTCAATTTTCAAGGCCTTTTTTCCAAATTCGAATGTAAATCCTATAGTTAAAATAATAAAAAAAATCAACATTATTATTAAACCATATAATTCATTAGTATAATGAGAAACAGAATAAGGATAAATTAATAAAATTTCTAAATCAAATAATAAAAATAAAAGAGCAAAGATAAAGAAAGATATATTAAATTGAGTTCTATTCTGACCTAGGAAAGAATGAAATCCACATTCAAATGTACTTCTTTTTTCATCATATGGATTATGTGTAGCAAACAGTAAATTAACAGCTAATAATATTATAGATAATATAGGAACAAAAATTATAAAAAAAGTAATACCTGTCATTTAAATGTTAAATAAAATTATAGCTAAAATACTAGATATATTTATAAGTTGAGCGGGATTTAGCATAAATCCTATAATGATTAAAGTTAAACAAGAAGTTATTAAAGTTAAAGAACTTGATAAAACTATATTATCGATACCAAAATTAACAAGATTTTTTTTCAAATTAGATATACTTTCTTGTTTATTATTTTTAATATTACTGTCTTCTAATTCTGAAATATCTAAAGATCTTGTTAATAATTCTTTTTGTAAAGATTTAGAATTAGAGTATATATAACCTGATAGATTTAATTGATTTAATTCTGAATTGATACTTTCTTCTGGTTTATCAAAAAATATTTGTTTTACTATAACTAAATAATAAACTGCACTTATAACACTGGTTAATATAGCTATTAATGCCATAAATATATAACCATTGTCAATAGCAGCAGTTAAAACCATCTGTTTAGCAAAAAATCCAATTAAAGGGGGAATTCCTACAAATGAATATAAAGTTATAGTTAAACTTAATGCTAACATAGGTTTTATAAAGAAATAACCTTTTAATTGACTAATTAACTGTACTGGAGAGTTATTTTTATCTTGTAAATTTTCACCTTTCTTTTTTAAATAGAAGTAGAAAGTATAACCTATACTAATTAATAACATAAATGCATTTAAATTTGTAATAGAATATTGAATAACATAAAAAATAAAAGATTGTATAGATTCTATACTATTAATGCTTAGAGCTAATAATATAAACCCTAAATGAGATATAGTACTGTAAGCAAATAATCTTTTTATTCTGAACTGTGATAATCCCACTATTGTACCTATTATTAATGATAATAAAGAACTAACTAATAAACTATAAGTTCAAGAGAAGTTATGAAAATAAAAAGATTTACTTGTATAATATACTAATTCTATAAAGAAGATAAATATAGAAACTTTAGCAACTATTGCTACAAATGTTGTTACAATTGTAGGAATTGCATCATACACATCAGGACTTCAATTATGAAATGGTGCGGCTGAAATTTTAAATAAAAACCCCACTGACATAATTAATAAGGAAAAATGTATGTAATACGGTTTATATCAATAAGCTAAATTTAGTCACCCTGCAGATAAATCAGTATATTCTGATATACTATAGATTACATATAAATTTTCTAACCTTGTGGCTCCTGAATTAGCGTACAATAAGCTTGTAGCTAATAAAATAAATGAGGAAGATAAACCCCCTAATAAAAAATAAGTTAAACCACCAGATGTGGCTAATTCAGAATTTCTATAGATAGTACATAGTAAATAAAGTCCGTAACTCTGTAATTCTATAGATAAAAAAATAGAAACTATATCACTTGTTGACATTAAGAATAAACCACCTGAGACAATAAAAAGTATAATTAAAGGATATTCTATAATTTTATATTGCTCTGCTTTATTATTAATAATATTTGATTTATAGTATACAAATTTATAAAAAAATAGTTTTTTGAAACTAGCAAAATCTTTAACTCAAACTTTTCTAGGATAAAATCCAGTTAGTGTTAATATTATAATGGTTAAGAAAAGGACAAACAAATGAAATACTTCTGTAAGGGAAGATATATGAAATAATCCCCCAAACAAAGCTATACCTTTGTCAATAAAAGAAATATAAGTAGAATCATATAAAATATAAGATGTTAATATTAATATTGTTAAAGTGATTCTATTATACAATGTGGACTTATCTCGTCTAAATGTGACGGCATTGGATAGTAATAATAATATTAAAGAATGTAATAACATTTAAGGAATAGATGATTTGAACATCTGATTTACCATATATAAAGTAATTGTTTTACCCATTAAACTAATTCCTATTTTTTTTTATTTAGTTTTTTTCATAAATTGAGTTATTATTTTGATTCATTTGTAATATAATATAATTTAAATTTAACTTTAATTTTACTGAAATTTATCTACGTCCATACATAATATTAAGAGGATCGCTATCTGCTCATAAAGTTGCGTTTAACAAATTTACTATATGATTTACATTTTCTTCGTTATTTAAAGAAAAGACCGATAAAAAAAATTCTATACTGTCGTTATTATCCAATTCTCCCCCTCTATATAATTCTACAGCTAACTCATTTAACATAGATATATTAAGTCCCGGATGATCTCTATACCGATTCAGACGTACTGTTCATTCGTTTGTTATATCATTTATCCTAGTATTATATAAGTCACTATAGTATTGGGAATAGTTGGGAATATTAAAAGTAGATCTAAATACCTCTCAATCTATATTATGAATAGTAGCTACAGATTGTAATCCTTCTTGTATTGTTCTAAGACTGTTAAGTTCAGTATGGTATAATGAATAAGCTATAGAGAATCTATAAAAGGTTCTTAGAATTCCCGTATGATTTGTAATAGCTCAAGGATCATTAAATGTATTTAATATTGCATCAGCTCTGTCTACTAAATGATAAATGGTCTCATTAGTTCTTTCTTGATAGGTATTAATTTGCTCTAATACAGTTAAATATAATGGACTACCTATTATTACACTTGTAATTCTTGGAAGCATTCTAACTATAATATTACTAAATCTATTTCTAAGAGTATTATGAAATGAATCAAACAATATAGAAAATTTATCCAGAGATGTTGAAAATTTTTTCATTATACTGTCTAAATTACAAAAAAATTGAATAGCAAATGGTCCCGGAAGTAAAATAGCTAAGTGACGATAGTCATACAGTGATCTATATAATGAGGAAAATGAATCATAATTATGATTTCTAGACATATGTTCATATCTAGGAGTAGAAAGATTGGATTCTGAATTAATCGAATTTAATATGTTTAAAGGTTTATATATATACTGTTTTAAATGAGGAATATTAACATTGGGATTACCTCAGTTAAAAGAGAATGAATTTCAAGTTGAATTTATACTATCATTAATTATAGATAGATTTTCGTTAATTTGACTGCCTAGTTGAGAAATTTCTTGCATAAATTCATCAACTCCTATAATAGTTATACCATATTGTGCAGCATAATAATTAATAGCAAAAGTAGCACCAGTAATAATATAAATATTACTGATTTGTGACTCAATAAGTATTGGAGAATTTACCCTTTTATACTTTATTTTTTCATATGAATTGTACTCTCTAATTTTATTAACTATAATAGAATAAAAACTTAATAGTAATATAATTAATACAACTAATAAATAAATTAAAATACAAATTACTCACAAAATAGTAAAAATTTCTAACAAATAGATAGTAAAAGATATTATACTATTTACAGTTAAATAATACAAACTCTTAGGCATTATTAGCAATTGTATAGAATAGTAGAAGCAGAATAGTGCAAACCATCCAAAACCGGAGAAGGGTAAACTCCTAATAAAACTGTTAATAATACCAGTGGGAGCAAAAGCAAAACCTCTCTCTTATTGGCATCAGGTATGTTTACTAAAAATAATTTAGAATATGCACCAGCAAATGCTATTCTATTAAACATATATATAGTATAAGCGGCAGAAAAAACTATAGATGAACTAGCTAAAACACCTAATATAGGCATTCTCTCAAAAGTTCCATATAAACACAAAAATTCTCCAATAAAATTAAGAGTTAAAGGTGCTCCACAATTACCTAGTGAAAGTATAAAAAATAATATAGAAAATACTGGCATTACTTGCGCTATACCTCTATAAAAAGTTATTAACCTAGTTGAAGATCTATCATATAATATACCACCAGCACAAATAAATAAACCTGAAGAAACAAAACCATGAGCTAATCCCAAAGTTATACCTCCTTCCACACCTTGTATGGAATTACTAAATACACCTAGAAGATAAACAGCTGCATGAGAAACAGAACTATAAGCAATTAATTCTTTAACATCTATAGTTCTTAATGTACTAAGACTTGCATATATTATAGTAACAACTCCTATTAAATAAACTATATAAGTATAATCTAATGAAGCTTTAGGCAATATAGGTAATATTAGTCTAAGTATACCATATAGACTCAGTTTTAACACTATACCTGCTAATATAATACTACCTCCTAGTGGTGATTCAACATGAGCTTTTAAAAGTCAAATATTTAAGAATATAGTAGGAGTTTTTACTGCAAAAGCTATAAAAATACCATAAAATAAAAATAATTGAGTATAATAATTAAAATTAGTTTTATATAGAGCATCAAAATCAGTAGTTCCCATTATAGAATAGATTGTTACTATAGATAATAATAAAAATAAAGATCCTAACAACGTATATAAAAATAAATAAAAACTAGCTCTTACTTTATTACTAGATCCAAATAATCCAATTAATATAAATAATGGGGGTAATATACTTTCAAAAAAAACATAGAATAATAAAATGTCCAATACCATAAAAACAGCTAATAAAAGAGTTTCTAATAATAATATTATTATTACATATGATCTTATATTATCAGAAATTGAAGTTCAATTAGACAATAAAGATATAGGTATAATTATTGTTGTTAATAAGACAAAATAAATAGATAATCCATCTAATCCTAAATAAATATCAAATGAGTTTATTTGATGATATTCTTGAACGAATTGGAATTGATTATTACTAAAATCAAAAAAAATAAATATAATAAAAGATAATATTAAATTTATGATAGAAGTAATAAGTGCTGTAGATTTTATTCATTTTGCTGTTATAACTGTCAATTCATCATACATTCTTGTGTAAATAACGAAAATTCCTATTAGAGGTGTCAACAATAAACTTGAAAGCAACACTAAATAGAATGAATAAGTAAATTAACGCTGTATAGATATAAATCTTTTTTATATCTTATTATCATGTCACATTATAAATATCTTTATAGTGAGGAAATTAAGGCTGTGTCTAGAAAAAATAGGGCTGTACCTAAAAAAGAAATTTGTTTTAATAGGGTTAAGTTAACCTGGTTTCTGTATAAATTTATTACTCTAAAAAAAGACTTTGTAAGAGGAGTGCATAATAATATCTCATAATCATATCATACTAATTTATGTAATTTTCCTTAAGAAATATACAATAAAAAGTTTTATGATTTTTAATTTCTGCTAAACACCTAGATTTTAATCTATTTTTAATTTCTTATTGAAAAGTTCCAGATTTTTCTAAAATATTCACTGATATTTTTTAATTTTCACCTTAACCACAAACTACTAATTCCTATTACTAATTTTTATAAAAAATAATATTTTTGGCCAATTTTTAATATACATAGTTGTATATATACATATATACATTTAATAAGCTGGAAACCTCTTTTTAAATATATGTATGTAATTTTTTAACTAGAAAACTATTTTTAATCTATTATTTTTTTGTTTAATTATTTTGTTTAATTTTTTTATTGTTTTGTTCTATTCTCTTTAACTCTATTAACATTCACAAATAATAAATTAATTAATATAATAATAAGTAGATTGAAATCATATAAATAAAAATATGGAATTAAAATATAAAACATTAATCCTATTAGTATATATAAAGCATAAGAAGTAATTATACCAGTATCTAATCTAGCTATATCACTACTTAAATTAGTAAGTGCTTTTTCTAAACCATAAGGCCCTATCAATTCTATAGAACCTTTATCTAAAACTTTAGTAGTTTGACCTCCTAATTTTAATACACGTTCTGTTATGTATGTGTTATATATTTGTTCAACAAAGAATCTTTGATTAAAAAAACTAAATATAGTATAACCTATTCTAGATAATTTAAAACTAACTAGTAAATTGGGATTGTATTCAGATAAATTTAGAGCTATTATGCTTAAAGATAAAGTGAATATTAAAGGTAATAATTTGAATAAAGTAGGAACAGCAAATTCAGTATTTAACATAATTTCATGGTTAGGATGAATAAATAAACTATTATCAGAAAAGAAATCGGAACCTAAACCTATAAATATGTCTTTAGTTATATAACCAAAAAATATAGAGAAAATAGCTAATACTATTAAAGGTAAACTCATAAACATATCTCCTTCATGTGCCTTTTTATAATTCACCATAGGACCATTAGGATTAGTTAAGAAAGTCAAGTATAAGACTTTTACCGAATATAAAGTAGTAAACATAGCACCTATAGTAGCGATAAAATAAACTACAGTACTAGAAAAATAAAATTGACCATAAGCTGATTCTAATATAAAATCTTTAGAATAAAATCCAGTCATGAAAGGAAAAGCAACTAAGCTTAAAGAGGCTATTAGCATAACTGAATAAGTTAAAGGTAAGAATGGTCTTAATCCACCATATTTTCTGAAATCTTGATTATCGGATACAGCGTGGATTACTGCACCTGCACCCAAGAAAAGAAGTCCTTTATAAAAAGCATGATTAATTAAATGAAATAATGCTATATTATATGAAGATAAACCTATTGCTATTACCATCATACCTAATTGACTCATGGTAGAATACGCTATTACTTTTTTTATATCTTGTTGAAATAAACCTATCAATGAACTAAATACAGTAGTGATGGCACCTATTCATAAACATAGTATTAATACTGTAGAACTGTATTCTATTAAGGGACTTGTACGCATTAATAGATATACACCTGCGGTAACCATTGTTGCAGCATGTATTAAAGCAGAAACAGGTGTTGGCCCTTCCATAGCCATAGGTAATCACACATGCAATCCAACTTGAGAACTTTTAGCCATTGCTCCGATTAATAAACATATACCAATTATTGTAACAATATTTTCATTTATAAAAGGAGCTAAAGAAAAAACAGTGGCATAATCTATATTACCAAAAGATCATAATATAGCAAACATACCTATAGTTAAAAAACAATCACCCACTCTATTTGTTAAAAAGGCAGACATAGAACTTTGATTTGCTGCAATTCTAGTAAATCAAAAACTCACCAATAAATAGGAACAAACTCCTACACCTTCTCATCCTACAAACATAAGTAAGAAGTTATTAGCTGTTACAAGTATAATCATCATAAAAGTAAACAAACTTAAATAACTAAAAAATCTTTGATTATGTGGATCGTGACTCATATACCCAATAGAATAAATATGTACTAAAGACGAAACAATTAATACAGGAATTAACATAGAAACATTTAAAGAATCAAAATGAAAATCTCATGATACATTAAGAGATTCTGAGTCAATTCATCTAAAAAGTGAAACTGATACAGGAATATTATTTAGTCCTACTTCAAAAAAAGCAATTGAAGCAAAAACGGTAGTAAGTATAACAGAAGTACAAGTTATTAATTGTGCTCCACTAACTCCTACTTTTCTTCCTAAGAATCCAGAAATTATGGATCCAAACAATGGTAAAATTATTATTGCTAAATACATTACTTAAAATCAATCGCTATACTTCCTCTTAATCTGTAGAAAGCTACTAATATACCTAATCCTATAGCTGATTCAGCACCAGCTATGGATATAATATATATAGCAAACGTTTGACCTAATATATCATCAAAGCATAATGAACTTACTAATATTAAAAATGTGATAGATAATAACATTATTTCTATCGATATAAGCATTAGAATTATATTTTTTCTATTCAACACAAAACCCAACATTCCTATAAGAAATAATATAATAGATAAATTCATTTTTGTAAACATAATACTAAGTGTCAATAAATAACAAGGACTGTACCTAAAATTTCTTAAAAGAAAATATCTATACAATCGGATAAAATGGAAACTATTTGAAAAAATAAAATAAAAAAATATTCAATAAAAGTGCATTTTTTATTACTGTTTTCGTTACTGTTTTCACTATTATAAAAATTGCTTTGATTGTTATTATTGTTATCTGTACTATTGCTACTAGCAGGATTATTATTAGGACCTGAATTATTATCTGGTCCTGAATTGTTATCTGGTCCTGAATTGTTATTTGAATTTGGGTTATTGCTCGAATCTGAACCTGAACCTGAATTTGAACCTGAATCTGAACCTGAACCTGAATTTGAACCCACATTTGGTCCTGATCCTGAATTTGAATTATCAGAAGAATTTGGTTTATTTTTAGAAAAATCTAGATTATTATTATCCGAATTATCATTATCTGAATTATTATTTTCTGTAATAAAATCCTCCATAAGTGCTGTGTCTAAATTCATAGATACATTTTTAGTAGGACTGGGGGTAAAGTTACCTCTAATTACATCAGCTATAAATTCATTTTCGCTTTCGCTACCACTTTCTCCAGTAGATGGAGCAGGAGTGTTTCTAAGACAGTCTCCACAAGTAACAGCATTACAATCCTTACAACGTCTTGGATCTATTCCAATTTCCGTTGCTTTTTTAACCTCTATTGGTTTATCGACTTTGTTAGATTTATCAAATTCTTCTGATGTATTCCCTTCTGTTGATCCTTCCATTTTTTTTCTTTTAGTAATAGAATTATTAAATTCTTCTATTTCCATTGATTCTTGAGATCTTTTCCTCTTAACTCCGTAAGAGTATTCGGTTTCTTCCATTTCAGCAGAAGTTTTTGATTCTATAGTTTTTTTTATTTCTGGTGATTTTAAGGAATCTTCAGTTTCCGCAGATTCTACAGGGTTTTTATTTTTTGAGGATTTCTTAGTGCCATAAGGAAAAGGTTGTTTGATTCTATATGCAGAATGATACCCATCTTTATCAGCTGTAGGATCGGTAGTATCAATATTAAATTCACACTTAAGATCAGGACCTGCATTAGGACTATTGGGATTAATTTTTTTCAAATTTTCATGATCACAATTTCCTATGTCTAATAATTTACGCTCCTCTGCAGTTTCAGGTTTTACTTTAACAGTTAAATTTGGATTATTAGGTCTTTTCATATTTATTACATCATTCAACTAAGTGTCATATAAAAAATATTTTATTGTATATAAAAGTTAAAACCAAAGAAAGTCAAAATAAAAAAGGTAAAATGAAAAATAAAAGTTAAAAGTAACATATTATAGTGTATTCTTATTATTATTTGGCCGGAGCCATATACTTTATTAGATATCAATACTATTTAGTTTTTAATAAAATTAGTACTTTATACCTAAAGACATTAAAGTCAGTAAAATTAAAGCCTATGAATAAATATATTATCAATATTTCGTAATGTTCTATTACGTATATTATAAAGTATCCTAAGATAAGTTTCGTGCCTAGATGCATTCAGCACTTATCTTTAATCAACATAGCTTTCCTGCCATGCCTATATTATATATAATTATATGAGTAAAACATGTATAATAAATAAATTAGTATCTCATCTATTTAGTTTATTGATTATAAAAATATTATTTTTATAAGGCATTACCCTACCTAATTTTTATTTGAATAACTAAATTAAAACTTAATTTTCAAATAATTAATATTAATGTTATAAACAACAGGTAAACCATAGGTTAACATACCCAACTCCTTTCGTACGAAGGGGCTATTCTTATTTTACTTTAATTTCCTTTAGAAGATAGAAACCATACTGTCTCACGACGTATTTAACCCAGCTCGTGTAACTCTTTAATTGACGAACAGTCAAACCCTTCATGATACCTACATTCATGTGGATGAGTTAAGCCGACATCGAGGTGCCAAACTGCGCACTCAATTTGTACTCTCTGGCGCAATTAGCCTGTTATCCCTAGCGTAACTTTTTCAAAAATCCAAGACCTTTCCTTTCTGTGTCTTGTGATCATATGCCCCGCTTACGCGACTGAAAGACGTGTAGGTCAAACAGTAAAGCAAGATTAAGCCATTAAACTTTTCAAGTAAAAGTCATTATCATTACACATATTATATATATGTAATAACTTAAAATATTACAAGTATAACAATAATACTAAATATTTTATTTACATCTATTTTCCATATAGATAAAATCTTACTTAAATAAAATTTATTAATTCTAACTTAATAGAATGGTAATTGAATTTATTTATAAAAAAATAGCAAAATAAAAATGTATAAAGATAAGTTATTTAATTAACAAATTTAACCTTATCAATATATATTTTATGCAATGAAAATATCGCAAACTTACAATATTAACTTTGGATACACCCAGGTACTTTTTATGGGATCTGTGCCCCGCATAAACTATCTACTAGCAACTGTTCCACTTTAAAGAAGTGATACTTTCGCATTAATAGAACAAACTTAGTAAAGGTGTTTCAATTTTATCTAATCAATTACCTTATACACTACAACTTGTTAAATTCTATTCAATAACTAGCAACAGTAAAGCTGCATAGGGTCTTCTCGTCTATCTAAAGGTAAACAGTATCTGCACTGCTACTCCAATTTCACTGAGCCAATCATCGAGACAGCTGTTGTATCGTTACATCATTCATGCAAGACCGCATTTAACGGCCAGGGTATTCCGCTACCTTAAGACCCTCATAGCTAAGGCCGCCATTGATCGGGGTATCCTTCAAAACCTAGCTTATACTAGTCAGCTAAGAAAATCCGTTAACCAGCCGACATAGGGCAGACATCACACTCAATACTTTGATTTATCATCTTATGCAAAGTGCTTTGTTTTAATTAAACAGTCGTACAACACTATTCTATGCCTCCTCTTTTTTACCTGATATTAAACAGGAAAAATGGCCCACCTTATCCCTAAGTTACGGAGTGAATTTGCCGAGTTCCTTAATGATTGTTAGCTCAAACGCCTTCGTATTCTCTACTTGCTTACTTGCGATAGTGTTTAGGTACGGTTACGATTATTAATAGTTTTTCTAGAACAATTTTACTTTTCTTTTTTTATGTTTTTCTAATAAATAATTACTCATCATTTAAACCTTTAGGTTTTATAAACTTAGAGTCCGCATAACAAAATACCATAAGCTTAAGGCGAGGGTGTTTAATACTATTTGCCTAATTCAATTTATTAAATTCAATTAAGATTTAGATCACCTCTTTTTCGTTACTCATGTCAGCATTCTCTCTTGGGATATTTATTTTTTAATTACTTATTCTTAATTAAAGAAACAAGTATGAAATTTACCCAACGTTCCGCTATCTTATAATTTTTTAAATAATACTAAATATTATTAAAATTATAAACAAGGTGTCGGTATATTGTTTAGATCCGTTATATTTTCGATGCTTTTAACTGTAATTTATCTAAACCAGTGCTCTGTTACGAGATCTTCAAAAAATGGCCGCTTCTAAGCCTATTTCCTGGTTGTATAAGAAATTAGCTTCCTTAATTTCACTTAACAATAATTTTGGAACCTTAAACTCTTGTTCTGGGCTGTTTCCCTTTAGACATACAACCTTATCGTACTATGTCCGATTATTCAATAAACATCTTTGCCCTTCCGAGAAAGAAACTCACTGATAAAACTTTCACGTCCCCCAATGTATACAAAAAAGAAAAATTTCTTATATTGTCCGAGATCCATTTCTGTACCTACTAAGATATTATTTGAATTACCTACTTATATAGGTTTCGCGGAAAACCAGCTATCCTAGTCAGTTTTGTCTTTCACTAACTTACCACAATTCTTCGGATATCTTTACAACGATAACCCGTTCGGACTTTTATTATCCTGATTATGGTAAGATCACTAGGTTTCGGGTCTAATAATAGATACTAACTTATTTTTTCATAATTGGTTTACCTAAGCACATCTGCTCGCATCTACTATTAACTTACTGACCCATTATGCAAAAGGTACACTTTTATTAAATAATTAATTTTTATTTAAGTTGCTTGTAAAATTACTGTTTCTATAATTTCCCTCACGGTACTAGTTCTCTATCGCTTATATATTATATTTAGACTTAGAGGAAGGGTCCCCTATATTCAAACAGATTTAAAATCCGTTTTACTTATTATCTCTTTACTACGTTCATTCACACTAATAGTAGTATCTCGTTTGATTTATATTCCTAAAGTTAATAAGATATTTCAATTAGCTTCGTTTGTATAATGATTTATCTAAGAAGTGCTTATATTATAATTGTCATTGATTTATTATTTTTTCAGGCATAGCCCTTATTTTTAATGGCAAATATTTTTATAAAAACATATATTTTCTTTAATATATAGCCGTTAATCCGCAATAATTTATTTTTATACTTACCAAAAGTTCAAAAGTTTATGAAAGAATGAAATGATAAAATAGATATCCTATTTTATTTTTCAAAAAAAATTCTATTATAATAGAATATACATCGGGTTATTATGATTCGAACATAACAATTTCTCAACCCAAATGAGACGCCTAACCAGCCTGGCTCTAACCCGTATGATAACTAAGATTTAATTATTTTTAGTTAATTATAATCTATACAGAGAATATCCGATTTGAACGGATGTAGTTTTTTAAATCTAAATAAGTCTCAAGCTTACCGCCTTAAACCACTCAGCCAATTCTCTAAATTTATTAGAAGGACAGCTCTTAATTAATAAGGGCTGTACCTGTATAATAAAAAAAAAGTTATTTTTAACCCCTTTTTTTATTAATAATTAGTTTGTAATTAAAATAAATTTATATTTGTAGGTAATATTTCAAAACTGTATAAAATACAGGGTATAAGTACTATAAAAGCTATAACTATAGGTAACAGTACAGTTCAACAGAATGACATTAATTGATCAAAACGTATTCTAGGAAATGATGCTCTTACTCATATGAAAGTAAATATCATTATACAAGATTTAAACCCTAAACTAAGTCCATATAACAATCCTTCTATTAGAGGATTAGAAAAATAAACTTCATAACTATTATGAGAATACTGTAAGTTAAGAGATTCTAAGTCAAATAGTAATCAATCTAGTGATTCAATAATAATATTAAATAAAGGTAAAAAATTAAGTATATAGCCACCGAGAAATAAAACACTATTCAATATACAAATAAGTACTATACTGGCATATTCAGCTAAAAAGAAAAATACAAAGATAACAGCAGCATGTTCAGTCATAAATCCACTAACTAACTCAGATTCAGCTTCAGCTAAATCAAAAGGTGCTCTATTAGTTTCTGCAACTGATCCTATGAAAAAAATTATAAATACAGGAAATAAAGGTATAATAAATCAAATAGCTCTTTGAGCTTCTATATTTACAGTTAAATTTAAACTACCTGTTAATAATATAACTATTAATATAGCAGAACTTAATATTAATTCATAACTAATTAATTGGGCTGTACTTCTTAACGATCCTAAAAAGGCGTATTTAGAATTAGCAGATCAACCTGCTAATAATATACCATATGTAGATAATGAAGATACAGCTAACATATAAAGTATACCTAAATTAAAATCTGATATAGCTAAACCAGGTCCATAAGGTACCATAGCAAATCCGAGTAATGAAAAAATTAAAGTTATTATAGGACCTAGAAAAAACAACACTAAATTGGCCTGTGTAGGAGATACATACTCTTTTAGTAATAATTTAAGAGCATCAGCAAACGCTTGTAATAATCCTCAATATCCCACAATATTTGGACCCAATCTTCTTTGCATACTACCCATTGTCTTTCTTTCCGCTATAGTAACATAAGCTACACAAAGTAAAACAGGAACTGTTATAAAAATAACTTCTAAAATAGAAAAGATGGTAGGAGAATATAACATAAAATTAATAGAAATAAAAAATTACACTAAAATAAAATAAAAAAATATAGTTATATTTAATTTTTTATTAGAAATAATCAATTTAATTATATACATATCTTTAATAATTTAATATTATTATTTAAACTATTTATAAGATTAATGTAATATATATTACAAAATATAAAAAACTGTCAAATGCAGTTTACGGTTCCGCCCTATAAAAAGTATATATGGGGCTGTTATTAAAAACATAAAAATTAAGATTATATTATATGTTTTTAATTTCAGCAGGGTTAGAAAAAGGTCAAAATAGAAAAAGATCTGTGGCTAAAATATAAATTTTTTTTATTTAAAGGCTATGTCGAAACCATAAACCTAAATTATAAAATACAAAATTATATTTTGTAAAAAATTAAGATCCTCAATAGTAAATAGATATAAATAAGAATAATCAAACTACATCTACAAAATGTCAATAAAGGATTCCTGCTTCTAATCCAAGATGATGATTTTCAGTTAAGTGATAAGCTAATAAACGTCAGAATCCTACAGCTAAAAAAGCTGTACCAATCATAACATGTAATCCATGGAATCCTGTACCAAAATAAAAACAAGATCCAAATACTCCATCTGAAAGAGTGAAAGAAGAAACTGAATATTCTACTCCTTGACAAATTGTAAATATTACAGCTAATACAATTGTTCAAACTAATCCATATAAAGCTCCACTTCTATTTCCTTGTATTAAAGAATGATGAGCTCAAGTCACTGTTACACCAGATGACAGTAAAATGACTGTATTAAGTAAAGGTAATTCAAAAGGATTAATAGCTTCTATACCCATAGGTGGTCATTGAGAACCTAATTCTATAGTAGGAGATAAAGCACTATGAAAAAATGTTCAAAAAATAGCTAAAAAAAAAAGAGCTTCAGATACTATGAATAAAGCTACACCCATATTTAACCCTTTTTGAACAGCTAAAGTATGGTTACCTAAATAAGTACCTTCTGATATTATATCTCTAAATCAAAATGACATAGATGAAATTAGTGTAGCTAAAGCTAAAAATACGAACATATATGCATTAGAAAACCCATGCATAGTTAAAACACCTGTAGTAGTTAAAGTTAATAAGCTAATACAAGTATAAATTGGTCAAGGAGAGGGAGAAACTAAATGAAAAGGATGGGCCTGAAACATACTTCTAGTTGTAGACAACATCAAATAATTTATTAAAAATACATGTAAATATAAATACCTTTTTTTATGTTGGGCTGTGCCCAAAATGTATTTTTCTCATAATAATACTATATAATTCATTAAAAATAAAATAATTATAAAATTACTTTCGATTTTTTTCGTTTAATTGATTCATTAATTTAATGGCAGTTTATTTTAGTAATCTGCACATTGTTTTTCATTTTAGCTTCATAATCTAAATTTTAATATTAAGGAGAAGTGGGACGATCCGAAGTAAAACTATAATAATATTTATGATTAGAAAAGCTATTAGGAATAGAAAAAGTAGGCTTAGAAATAGAAGAAACCTGAAGAGATGCCGAAGAATTCTAAACAGAAGAATTAATTTCTCTATAAATAGAAGAAAGAGAAGCAATAGACTTGCCTTTATCTTTTGAACCAGGATTATTTTTATCGCTCGGATATTTATCCATACAATTGATATCAAGTTTGGCTATTTTATTTATATTAGGTTTGATTATATTATTAATAGTGTCATAGATTGATATATATTGAAATATAACTGAAAAAATGGCTCACGCATTAAAATATATTAAGGATACCCATTCAAGCCAATTTTTAGCAATATTAATATTAAAAATAGAATTAACCAACAAACGTGTGAGAAATCCTATTAGATATAAAGTAAATTATTTTTTCAGTCTACTAATAAGTTATTTCATATCAATGGTAACAGACTGAAGAGGAAGATTTGTAAATGCATGCGGTTTCGGAGGACTATTAAGACACCATTCTAAACTAGTGTAAGCTCTATTTAGTAAAACTTGTAATATATCCGTAAAAAATTGAGGAGTTAATCAAGGATTTCTTGATGCTTTTTTACCATATACTAATTGATCAAATAAAATTTTTAAAAATAATCATGTAGCTATAACGGATATTATAGATCCAAAACTACTTATTAAATTTCATCCTGCATATGCATCAGGATAATCACTAATTCTTCTAGGCATTCCCTGTAAACCTAAGAAATGTTGAGGGAAGAATGTTACATTAACTCCAATAAATAAAATTCAGAAATGAACTTTACCTAATAATACATTATACTCCAATCCTAATATTTTAGGTATTCAGAAATATCATGCACTAAATAAAGCAAAAACTGCTCCTAAACTTAGCACATAATGGAAATGAGCAACAACGTAATATGTATCATGGAATGCAATATCAAGTGATGCATTAGCTAATACAACTCCACTTAACCCTCCTACAGTAAACATGAAAACAAAACCTAAAGCAAATAACATAGATGGAGATAATTGTAATGAACCTCCATAACAAGTAGCTAATCAAGAAAAAATTTTAATTCCTGTAGGTACTGCAATTATCATTGTAGCTGCAGTAAAATAAGCTCTTGTATCTACATCTAAACCTACAACATACATGTGGTGACTTCAAACCACAAATCCTAATACACCAATTGACATCATAGCGTATACCATTCCTAAATAACCAAACACAAATTTGTTTGAATAGGCTGAAATTGTAGTACTTACAATACCAAAACCAGGTATAATTAAGATATAGACTTCTGGATGACCAAAAAATCAAAATAAATGTTGGTATAATATAGGATCACCACCTCCAGCGGCTTCAAAGAAAGAAGTATTGAAATTTCTATCTGTTAATACCATAGTAATAGCACCTGCAAGAACAGGTAAAGATAATAACAGTAGAACAGCAGTAACTATAACTGCTCATCCAAATAATGCTAATTTATGTAGTCTTATTCCAGGACTTCTCATATTTAGTATAGTTGTTATAAAATTTACTGCACCTAATAAACTACTTATACCAGATAAATGTAAACCAAATATAGCTAAATCTACACTTGGTCCACTATGACTTTGAATACCCGATAATGGAGGATAAAGTGTTCAACCAGTACCTGCTCCATTTTCTATACCACTAGCAAATAAAAATAAAAGTAAACTAGGAGGTAATAATCAAAAAGATATATTATTCAATCTAGGGAATGCCATATCAGGGCCACCCACCATTAAAGGTAATAAAAAGTTTCCAAAACCTCCTATTAAAGCTGGCATCACCATGAAAAAAATCATAATGATAGCATGAGCAGTTATTATACTGTTATATAATTGATTATCAGCTATATACTGTACACCAGGTCCAGATAATTCCAATCTTATTAAAACTGAGTAAGCTGTTCCTACTAACCCTGAAAATAAAGCAAACATTAAATATAATGTACCTATATCTTTAGCGTTACAAGATCAAAATCACCGTTCAGTTCAAAGGGAAACTCCCGAATTTTTTTGTATCATTTGTGTGTTTATTATAAAACTTGGGTTATTATCATTCATATTAGATGATATATTGTTATTAGATGTTGAAGATAAAGGACTAATAGTATGCACAAATAGATATAATTCAATTACTACATAAGGTATGTTTTCTAAATATCAACTTGAAATAAATAAGTTTTTTTAATAATAAATAATTATAATTAATTATTCACCATTATTTGATCATTATGTTATTTATAAAGAAAGAACTTTATAAATATATTTAATTTGTAAAACAAAAGACTGTAAAATCTTTTATTCCATATTAACAAATTAAAACCATAAGTGCAATACATATATATATTTTATTTATTTTTTTATTTTTTTTATTAATAAATGATTTTTTTTTGTCAACTAATTAATTATATTATTATTTATTTAATCATGTTTTTTTTTGTTATGTCTTAGGCTTTATCTTAAAAACTACTTATTCATGTTTTTAATCCAAATGATCCATTACGCGTTTTAGAATTAACGTTCGTATATTGAATATTTGATTTCATATATCCTTTTACTAAATTAGAAGATAAACCTTTATAAGAAGAGTTTATATTTTTTAAACTTCCTTTATATTTAATTTTAAATAATGATCTAGAAGCCGTTAAACGTTTTGTTAATCTACCTGATGCTTCTATTCTTATACCACTAATTTTTTTTAAACTAATAGAATTTAAAATAGATTTTATTTGTTTATTAGACGAACTAAAATGTATTTTTAATGTCTTATATTTATCTAAATTTAATTGTTTTTCATTATTTAATGTTAAAAGTTGGTGTATAGTAGGTATTTTAATTAATTTTAACACTCTTTTTAAAACCCTTAAAATTCTGTTTTTTCTATTCCTTAATTTAATAGCCATGGATTCCGAGAGAATATCACTACTCAAATGCATATATTTTAAATTTACAATGTTAAATTCAATTTTTTTTTTATATACGTTATACATGATATTTTTTAAACCTAGTAAAAATCAATTTTTGTATTTATAATTATGAATAGAAATCATCTGTACATAATATATATATAAGGGTAAAAATAAATCTAATTTTTTTTTCAATAAAACGTTTGATTGAGAAATTAGGATATTTTTTTCTTCATTTAAAATATTTTCTGACCCTATTATTTTAGGAGTAAAACTTCTTGAAAATATTAATGAATTAATAAATGATCTTGAAGAGCTTTGCTTTACAATAAAATTATCATTTTCTTTTACAGTAGTTTTTTCATTATCTGCTAAAGTAGAATTATTGATTAATTTTAATTTTCTAACAAATATTTTAGAATTAATTTTTAAATTTATCATTTTTCATGGAGATAGTATAATTTTTTTTAAAAGTACAAATCTACGTAATTTATATAATAATTTAAGACCGTAAAAAGAAAAAATAGTATTTTTGCTATTAATTAAATAAAATAAAAAATTATATTTATTTAAATTTGATTTAATCACTTTATAATTAATAAGAGCTGTATTTACATAAATATTCTTAAATCTTCTTAATTTTTTATATAAGCTGTCTAATATAATATTTTTAAAAAAAAAGTTTATTTTACTGTTTTCATGAATTTTATTAAATTCATTATTATAATTAAAATCTAACATATTTTTAACATTATCTGTCTTTATTTGATAATTTTTGATTCCCTTTTCATTTTTGAAACTATCTAACATTTTATGTTTATTACTTACATTAATAAAATTTAAAAACTTAAAAGGTTTTAAATAATAAAATTTGGATCTAATAAAAGAATTTATGTTAAAATTAAAGTTTTTTATGTGTATATTATTGAAATAATTAGTATTGATAATTCTAAATTTATTTTTATATAAAAATTTTTGTCCTGTAAATCTATATTTATAGTTAAATAGTATATTTTTTATTTTATCTAATTTAAATTTATAAAAATTTAAATAAGTTTTTATTATATTACTATATGACGATTTACTAATATAAAATCCTTTACTTTGTAAAGTTATTTCTTTATTATCATTAATAAGGCTGTTAATTTTAAATGAATTTAAAGTTTTTAAATTTAATACCGGTAACATTAATTTTATAATTTTTGATATTCTTTGGTTAGTGGCTATATTTTTCAATAATTGAAAAATATATAATTTTTTGATTTTTTTTTTAGTTTTAGCTTCATAAACTTTAGCTTTAGCTATAGATTTAGCTATTTTAATAGTTTTCACTAAAGCCTTATGTAATTTTCTTATTATATTTTTATCTTGACTTCTAGCTTTAGCTCTTCTAATAGATTTCATTAAAGATTTTATGGAGTTTTTACTATTTTCATCGATTGAAACCAAACTATTGAAAGGGTCTAAAATATTAATAATAGTTTTTGAAAAAATAAATTTTCTTGAAATATTAACTATACCTGAAAAAAAAGATTTTTTTAACACAGATATATTTTTATTTATTAATATTCTATTTCTTAAAATAGTTAAACCGTTACAAAATAAAGTTCTGTTATAAGTATAAAGAGTAATAATAACTTTATTATTAGTATGTTTCATTTCTGCTCTACTTAAGAATATTCTATTCGCTGATAATCTTTTAGCTTTTATACGCATATTTCTTGGTTTTATTTTATATTTTTCAAAAGAAGATGTTAAATGAAAGTAACTTTTAAATAGTTTATTAATTATTTTATCTGTAATAGGTAATGATTTAATATAATTTTTATTATATTGATAAATAGTATTAAATCATTCTTTATTTGTAGGTGGATAATGTTTGATCTGAGTCAAATCATTTAATTTAGATAAAGAGTTTTTATCTAAATTTAAAGCGTTTGTGTAATTTGTTTTTTTTTCGTTATGTGATAAATTATTCATATATGTAATTAGTTTTATAAATTATGTTATTTAAACATTAAATTATAATCTTTATAAGTAATAAAAGGAAATAATTAAAGTTTTCTTTCATACCTAAAAGGAAAACCCTTTAGAGATATGAAGGAATTGAACCTTTATTGTTTGATCTGCAATCAAATTGCAGAACCATCTGCAACATATCCCTAAATTCTTATCCAGGATTCGAACTTGGGTCCAGATATTAGAAGTATCTTGCTCTACCATTAAGCTAATAAGAATTTATTAGTTTACAATAAATAAAAACAACCAAAGCTGTGCTTAAAAGAAAGCTGATATAGCCAGGAGAGAAATTTGAATTCTCATTCTTAATGCATGAAATTAATGTTCTAACCAATTGAACTATCCTGGCCAATTAAATAATAATTTATATTAAAATAAAGGCTGTACCTATAAAAACAAAAACATTTTCTTGCACACTAACTAAGATTAAAAGGGAGGATACCCTGATTTGAACAGGGAACTTACTGTTCCACATACAGTTGCTCTACCGATTGAGCTATATCCACCTTTAAATGATAATAAGTTTATACTATTACTCTTATTATGTTGGAGTGATTCGAACACTCAATAGTAAATACCAAAAATTTATGACTTACCGATTAGTCGACAACATAGTTATTATTATGGGTAACAAGACTTGAACTTGTATGGTTATTACCACCCCGTCCTAAGCGGGACCTGACTACCAATTCCAGCATACCCATTATTTTTTAGGGTCAACCCTTATTTTAGGTACAGCCCTTGTTTTAATTGCTCAAGATAAGATTTGAACTTATAACCTAAACATCTTCAGAGTTCCGCTCTACCAATTGAGCTTCTTGAGCTTTGATACACATAATGAGAAAAAATTATTTAATTACTAAAAAAGTACTTAATTTAATTTTTAGTTTGAATAGACATGGAGAAATCAGGACTCGATCCTAAATTAACGATATGCAAAATCGCAGTTTTACCAATTAAACTATATCCCCTTTATTATTCAATCATAATCATCATAACTAACCCTACTGGGATTTGAACCCAGGATTGAAACATTGAAAAAGTTTTGTCCTAACCACTAGACTATAGGGTCTATATTTTAATTCTATTTGTTTAAATATTAGTTTAAGCGCAGCCCTTATTTTATTTTATCCGAAAAACGACTTGAACGTTTACGATATTACATCAATAAATCTTAAGATTATCCTGTCTACCAATTCCAGCACTCGGATTAATGGAAAATAAATTACACAAACGCTTTAAATTATACAATTATTATAAAATTATTATATAAGGCCAGAATGGATTGAACACTCATCTGAGCTGTCATGAGCAGCTTGCTTTACCAATTAAGCTATAACCTTATTAGTGCGGACAAAGGACTTGAACCCTTATATACTGGGCATGAGCCAGTTATGTTACTATTACATCAATCCGCATTATAAATTGTTTTAGGCGTAGCCCTTAATTTATTATCTATTTTTTAATAAATAAACCCAGTGCAAGTATCGCACTTACTTCTACCGATTACAAAACGGTTGCATTACTTTTATGCTAACCAGGCTAAGTACAACCAATACACAGCTAAAAAATAATAAGGGCTGTAGCCAAAATAAAAAATTATACGATTTAGTGCGTAAAGATAAAAAAGTAAATTTATTACTGAACGTTAAATATAGTTTTATTATTATATTTAGTTTGTAATGAAATAACTTATTTTTTTTAAGAACTATAGGATTCGAACCCATATAACAATGCTTAAAAGGCATATGCTTTACCATTAAGCTAAGCTCTCTTTTTCGTAAAATCAAGTAGCTGTGTACAACTAATATTTTTTTACAGAGACTGATTCTACTATAAAGATTTCAAAAAACTGCTGCAATTGCACTAACAAACCTAGAATTAAACACTTTTTCATAGGAATTATTAATTAAGGGCTGCGCCTAAATTAATATTTATCACAAATTACTATTTATCACAAATTACTATGATTTGAACATAGAATACGCTCTAAGGTCTTGCACGAAATAGATACTTAAACTAATAATGTTAACTTATTAAAAATTTATCTATAAAGAAAAAAAGTTGTAGGGTGCCTAAAAATATTTTTAGATACCTATTATATTTTTGTCATTTTACAAAATATTTTACAAGGTTTATATATTTCGCCAAGTAATTAATCCTTAAGAGCGTGTATAGGATTCGAACCTATAACATTGAGTTCGTAGCTCAGTCCTATACCTTTTAGGTAACACGCTTTTTTTTTGTTTATTTGGGTTATTGTTAATTTCAATTATTCCCGTGCAATTTCCACTACACGAACCGTATTTCGACTTAACACTAATCAAAGTCATGCATACGAAAATTGTTTATCAACAAATATAAATCTAATTATTTAAAGTATATGTCAAGACAATCAAACTTATTGCACATACTCCTTTCAGCGCCTGACGAGTGGTTAGTACCTATCTGAGATAAAATTCACCGTGACATTCTTATTCACGATTACTAGTAATTCCTTATTCATATAGTCGAATTTCAGACTACAATCCATATTCTCTCCTATTTTAAGGATTAGCTTCTATTTGCATTCTTGCATCCTTTTGTGTAGGCATATGTGGCACGTCTGTAGCCCACAATATTAAGACCATGATGACTTGTCTTAGTCCCTATTATCAAAACCATATATAGCGGTGAACTGCTTTATTTAAAAATAAAACAAGGGCTTACGTAAATTTAATGGAGCTAACCATAGTCTCACGACATTAACTGAAGACAGCCGTGCAGCGCTTGTATTAGTAATTTATTACTAATATTCAAATTGTGGTAAGATTCTTCGTGGGTTATCGAATTAAACAACATACTTCACTACTGTTCTCAGAAACGGTCTAATGATTTCAGTTCCTACGTTGCCGTATTACTCTTGAGGTGGAGTGCTTACACTTTCATTTATACACTAAGTATTTATAACCTAGTCTATGACACTCATCATTGTCTGCCTGGACTACTAGGGTATCTAATCCTATTTGTTACCCAAGCCTTCGTCCCTCAACGTCAGTTTTAAGATAGAGGGTTGCTTTCGCCTCTCTCAGTCCCATAAGTATCAAAGAATTTTATCTCTACTCCTATGGTTCCAATATATTCCTCTCCTATAAAACTCAAGTAAAAAAGTACCCTATTTTTATATATGAGGCTATTATTTACCGTCTAGGTACCCTTTATACCTAATAAAGATGACTAACACTTGTCTCCATCGTATTACCGCGACTGCTGGCACGATATTTGGTCAAGACTTAAAAATAGCTAATGTCATAATCATTAACTATTCCGAACTTTATAGAACTAAGTCCTTATACATTCATCCAAGTTGCTGGTTCAGCCGTTAGGCTATTGACCAATATTCCTCACTGCTGTACTATACGTATTGGGGTTTTTTCAGACCCAATGTGGTCGATCAACCTCTCAGTTTCGACTACGAGCTTTTGCTAGTTAAACCATTACTTTAACTACTACATACTCGAGATATAAATAAACATCTTAAAGCGAAATGATAAAGGGTAAAAATACTCCTATGGACTATTTTTACCTCATTTCTTTTTTATTATAAGGAATCTTTTCCTTACTCTAAGGTAGTTAAATTATCATTTACTCACCTGTACACCACTTCATCTTAAAAAGATGACGTACGATTAGCATGTGTCAAGCATTTGGACAGCGTTAAATCAGAGCCATCATCAAACTCAAATTAAATAAATTGCGATTAAAAATCAGTGAATTATTTACTAATATTTAATTAAGGCACTGCCTTAATCCATTTTAATTGATCTATGCATACATATGTATATACATTTAATAAGCTATAAACCCATTTATAATTTCATTTTTCAATATCATAATATGATAATTTCATTTTTTTTTTTACTTCATAACATAGTATTAAACAATATAAATGTATAGGTAATAATTAAATTACCCTTTTTTTTTATTAAATTATTGCTCTCTTAATCAAGTTAAATATTTTTCTAAAGATACAGA
>Ga0247757_10000483_pt1 | contig 32563 bp, 28 predicted proteins | sample UWRJL126311R4_FD_180929 | JGI IMG/M metagenome (GOLD analysis project Ga0247757, IMG submission 180929) | Plant litter microbial communities from Arlington Agricultural Research Station in Wisconsin, United States - UWRJ-L126-311R-4 | ecosystem: Environmental > Terrestrial > Plant litter >... | reverse complement strand
GGAGGACACGTCGCCGGCGGCGACGTACTCCATCACCGAGGTCGAGCACCCGCACTCGGGGTGGATCAGGAAGTCCGCGCCGGGGTGCGATGCGCGCATGTCGGCGATGTCGCTCGGGCGGATGCCCGCGTGGACGTGGCACTCGCCGTCCCAGACGTGCATCTTGCGGCCCGTCTGCTTCTCGACGTAGGCGCCGAGGAACATGTCGGGCCCGAACAGGATCTCGGTGTCGTCGCCGTGCTCGCGGTAGATGTGCTCGACGACCGCCGCCGCGTTGGACGACGTGACGCAGTAGTCGGTCAGCGCCTTGACCTCCGCCGTGGTGTTGACGTACATCACGGTCACCGCACCCGGGTGCTTGGCCTGCCAGGCCCGCAGCTGCTCGGGGGTGATCGAGTCGGCCAGGGAGCAGCCCGCGTCGACGTCCGGGATGTAGACGTGCTTCTCGGGCGACAGGACCGACGCCGTCTCGGCCATGAAGTGCACGCCGCAGAACACGATGTTCGGCTGCTCGGCCATCGCGGCCATGCGGGAGAGGCCGAGGGAGTCGCCGACGTAGTCGGCGATGTCCTGCACCTCGGGCACCTGGTAGTTGTGGGCGAGGATGACCGCGTCGCGCTCGGCGGCCAGCGCGCGGACCTCCTCGTGCAGCTCCGCGATCTGATCGGCGGTGAGCTCGTCTGCGGTGGGGGCCATCGGCAGGTTCATGGCAAGGGCTCCAACAGGAGGGACAGGTCCAGGGCCGGGGCCGAGTGGGTCAACGCACCGACCGAGATGAAGTCTACGCCCGTGCTCGCGTAGTCCCGGATGCGCGCGAGTGAGATGCCTCCACTGGCCTCCAGCTCCGCCCGGCCGGCGACGGTGGCCACGATGCCGCCCAGGCGCACCGGCGTCATATTGTCGAGCAGGATCCGGGTCGCGCCCGCGGCCAGCGCCTCGTCGACCTGCTCGGCGGTCTCGCACTCCACCTCGATCAGCAGCTCGGGCGCGGCGGCCTGCGCGGCGTGCACCGCGGCGGTCACCCCGCCGGCCATCGCGATGTGGTTCTCCTTGATGAGCACCGCGTCGTACAGGCCGATCCGGTGGTTCTCGCCGCCGCCGGCCGCGACGGCGGCCTTCTCCAGCAGCCGCAGGCCCGGCGTGGTCTTGCGGGTGTCGAGGATGCGGGTGCCGGTGCCCCGGACGGCCTCGACGTAGCGGGCGGTGAGGGTGGCAACGCCGCTCAGCCGCTGCAGGAGGTTGAGCGCGGTGCGCTCGGCGGCGAGCAGGCCCGCGGCGTCCCCGGTGATGCGCAGGACGGGCCCCTCGTCGCGCCACAGGCCCTCGCGGACGAGCGGCTCGATCTCGGCCGCCGGGTCGACGGCCAGGAACGTGGCGCGCGCGGCGGCCAGGCCGGAGACGACGCCCGGGTGCTTCTGGGTGATGGTCGCGACCGCCCGCGTGCCCGGGGGCACGGTGGCGGCGGTCGTCACATCGCCGGGGCCGACGTCCTCGGCGAGGGCGCGGGCGACGACGTCGCTGATCTCGGCGTCGAGGTCCATGGGGCATGGGAGGTTACGGACCCGCCCGCCGCGGGATCGGTCTCCCCCCGCTCGAGCCCGGCCAGCGTCGACGTCCCCTCGTAGAGCGTGCGGCCGCGGCGGCGCACGACGACGTGGAGCGCCCCGGCCAGGTGCTGGCGCGCGCCCGTCACGTGGCGGCGCTCGGCGGGCAGCGGGACCGGGAGGTCGTGGGCCTCGGCCGGGGCGGCCCAGCCCTCCAGCTCGACCTCCCCCGCGAGCCCGCGCCCCCGCAGGTGCCAGCGCCCGTCGCCGACCGTGTGGCGCACCGGGGCCAGGAGCGGCTCCCCCAGGCGCACGAGCTCGTCGCCGACCCGGACGACCACCGCGGTGGCGTGGGTGCGCACCGGGCCGTAGCGCAGCGCGCCGCCGGCGAACGCGACGCAGACGTCCGGCCGGTCGAAGCCGTGGGCCTGCCCCCACCACCAGGCGCGCGGGAAGCCGCCGCCCCAGTTCTTCTCCGCGTAGGCGGTGGCGCCGTCGAGGTCCACGCGGTGGCCGTCCAGCAGCGCGTGGCCGTGGACGCGGGCCCCGAGCAGGTGGGGATGCCAGTACTGGCTGAGCCCCGGGAAGAGGTGGCCGAGGCCGACGCCGCCGAGCGCGCGGCGCGGCCAACGGGCCGGCTCGTCGAAGCGCACGCGCAGCCGGGTGGGGGCCGGGCCGTCCACGACGTCCAGGGCCAGGGCCCACGGCCGGGCGTGCACGCGGGGCGCGGCCCGCCGAGGGTCACCTTCTGCCGCCGTGAGCGGCATCTCGTGACCTTCGGGGACGGTGCCCAGGCGCACGGCGTGGCCCTGGGCCGCCGCGTGGGGCGCGATCGCCGCCTGCACGAACCGCCCGGGGTGCGCGGCGAGGCCCACCGTCCCCCACGCCCGCCCGGTGCGATCGCGGTTGATGCCGCACAGCGCGACGACCACGTCGCCCCGCTCGGGTTGGGTGATCCGCCAGTACCAGCCCTCGAAGCCGGTGCCGTGCGGGGGCAGCGGGTCGCCGTACGGCCGGTCCGCTCCGGTCCTGCGGTACGCCGACAGGAGGCTCCTCATCCTGGGACAAGGCTACGGGACCGGGCCACCCGGCTGGCGTAGATTCCCCGCCATGCGCGCGCTCCAGCTCCAGGAAGCCACCGGCCCGGACGGCCTCGTCCTGTGCGAGCTGGACGATCCCGTCCCCACCGACGGCATGGTCCTGATCGAGGTGCACGCCGCCGGCGTCGGCTTCGTGGACATGCTGATGACCAAGGGCGAGTACCAGATCAAGCCCGAGCTGCCGTTCGTCCCCGGGGCCGAGGTGGCGGGCGTCGTCGTCTCCGGCGGCGGCCTGGCGCCGGGCACCCGCGTGGCCGCCACCACGCCGTTCAACGGCTACGCCGAGCTGGCCCTGGCCCCCGAGAGCCTCGTCTTCCCGATCCCCGACGCGCTGCCGTTCGACGCGGCGGCGGGGTTCGTCGTCAACTACCAGACCGCCCATCTGGGGCTCAAGCGGCGCGGCCGCCTGGCCCCGGGCGAGACGGTGCTCGTCCACGGGGCGGGCGGCGGCGTGGGCACCGCGTCCATCGACGTGGCCCAGGCCCTGGGCGCCGGGCTGGTGATCGCCGTCGCGGGCGGCGCGGCCAAGCAGGACGCCGCCCGGGCCGCGGGCGCCGACGTCGTCCTGGACGCCGCCGGGGACTGGAAGCAGGCGGTGCGCGAGCACACCGGCGGCCGCGGCGCCGACGTCGTCGTCGACCCGGTCGGCGGCGACGTGCTCGCCGAGTCGCTGCGCTGCATGGCCCCGGAGGGCCGGCTGCTCGTCGTCGGCTTCGCGTCGGGCCGGATCCCCGAGATCAAGGTCAACCGGCTCCTGCTGCGCCAGCACGACCTCGTGGGCGTCAACTACGGCGGCGCGATCGGCGTCGACCAGGGCTTCTCCGCCGAGGCCGCCGCCGAGATGTTCGGCTGGATCGAGGAGGGGCGCCTGCACCCGGTGGTCGGCGCCGTCTACGACCTCGCCGACGGCGCCGAGGCCATGCGCGCGTTCGCCGAGCGCCGGGTCACCGGCAAGCCCGTGCTGCTGATGCGCTGAGCGGCCGCGTCGGGCCGCCGACCGGCGTCAGTCCCGCACGAGCACGAACACGTGCTCGAAGCGGGGGTCGCTGGCGCCGTGCAGACGCGCGCCGGCCTCGACCAGCTCGTGCAGGTAGGACGCGGTGCGCTCGGTGATCTCCTCACCCGGCAGCAGCAGCGGGATCCCGGGCGGGTAGCCGGCGATCGACTCGCAGGAGACCCGGCCGACCGCCTCGGAGACCGGCACGCGCTCGGCCTTCCCCAGGAACGCCTCGCGCGGCGGGCAGGCCAGCGGCTGGTAGACCGAGTCGGGCGGGGCGACGATCGCGCTGCTGCGCCCCGGAGCGCTGATCCGCTTGACCGTCTCGTCCAGGTCGCCGGCCAGGCGCACGAGGGCCTCGGGCCGCTCGGAGATGCCGAGCAGGAAGAGGATCGTCGCCTGCGTGGCCAGCTCGGGCTGCACGTCGTAGGACTGGCGCAGCGCGTCCGCGACCTCGTAGCCGGTGCAGCCGGTGCCGCGCACGTCCAGGACGATGCGCAGCGGGTCGGCGGCGAAGATGCCGGGTTGGCCGACCATGTCCGCCTCGCCGACCAGGGCGATGCCCGGGATCTGGGCCATGCGCGACCGCGCGGCGTCACCGGCGGCGATCGTCTCGTGCAGCAGCGCCTCGCCGTGCACGGCGATCTGGCGGCGGGCCGCGTCGAGCGAGGCCATGAGCAGCGAGGAGGGCGACGTGGAGCGCACCAGGCGCACCGCCCGCTCCACGTCGGCGACCGGGATCCGGTCGCCCACGACGTGCAGCATCGCGCTCTGCGTCAGCGATCCCACCATCTTGTGGGTCGACGTGAGCACGGCGTCCGCGCCCAGGCGCAGGGCCGACTCGGGCACGTCCGGATGGAAGCCGAAGTGGGGCCCCCACGACTGGTCGACGATCAGGGCGGCGCCGGCGGCGTGCGCCACCTCGGCGCAGCGGGCCACGTCGGCGACCATGCCGTAGTACGTGGGCGAGACGATCGAGGCGACCTTGGCGTTGGGGGCCGCGGCCAGGGCCTTGCCCAGCGCCTCGGGCGTGACGCCGTGGGCCATGCCCAGGCCCGGGTCGTACTCGGGCGCGATGAAGCTGGGGACGCCGCCCGACAGCACGAGCCCGTCGACCACCGAGGCGTGCGAGTTGCGCTGCACGACGATCTCGGTGCCCAGCGGGGCGACCGCGAGCATCAGGGCGTGGTTGCCCTGCGTGGCGCCGTTGGTCAGGAAGAACGTGCGCGTGGCCCCGTGGGCCTGCGCGGCGAGCGCCTCGGCCTTCTCGTACGGCGTGGGGCTGGGACCCAGGTCGATCCCCCGGATGTCCTGCGGGACGTCCAGCGCGAGCACGTCCTCGCCGATCGCGTGGCGCAGGCCGGGGTCGGCGCCGGGGCCGCCCTTGTGGCCGGGCACGTGGAAGCGGCCGGGACCGCGGAAGCCGTACGCGACGACCGCGTCGAGGTACGGGGCGCTGGGCTGTTCACCGTAGTTCGTCATGAGGCTGGTTCTCCTGGGGCGGCTAGGCGCGTCCGGCGTGGCGCAGGAGCTCCGCGCGGACGAAGCGGTCGAGGTCGCCGTCGAGCACGCGCTGCGCGTCCCCCATCTCCACGTTGGTGCGGTGGTCCTTGACCATCGTGTAGGGGTGCAGCACGTACGAGCGGATCTGCGAGCCGAAGTTGACGTCCTGGACGTCGCCCTTCTCCTTGGCGATCTCCTCCTGGCGGCGGCGCTCCTCGGCCTCGGCCAGCTTGGAGCGCAGCATCGCCATCGCGGTCGCGCGGTTGGAGGACTGCGAGCGCTCGTTCTGGCACTGCACGACGATCCCGCTCGGGCGGTGGGTGATCCGCACCGCGGAGTCGGTCTTGTTGACGTGCTGGCCGCCGGCGCCGGACGCGCGGTAGGTGTCGACCTGCAGGTCGTCGTCGAGGATCTCGATCTCGCCGCTGTCCTCCACCACGGGCGCGACCTCCAGGCCCGCGAAGCTGGTCTGGCGGCGGTTGGCGCTGTCGAACGGCGACAGGCGCACGAGGCGGTGGACGCCCTTCTCCGCGCCGTAGAGGCCGTAGGCGTTCTCCCCCTTGGCCCGGAAGGTCGCGGACTTGATGCCGGCCTCCTCCCCCGCGGACACCTCGAGCAGCTCGACGTCGAAGCCGCGATGCTCGGCCCAGCGCATCTCCATCCGCAGCACCATCTCGGCCCAGTCCTGGGCGTCGGTGCCGCCCGCGCCCGCGTTGACGGTCACCAGCGCGTCGCCGCCGTCGTAGCGGCCGGAGAACAGCCGCTGCTCCTCCAGCGCGTCGAGGCGGTCCTGCACGGAGGCGAACTGGGTGACCAGCTCGTCGGCCATGTCGGGGTCCTCCTCGGCCAGCTCGATCAGCCCGCCGAGGTCCTCCACGTCGACCTCCAGCTGGCGGTACTGCTCCAGGCGGCGCGTGGCGCGCGAGTGCTCGGCGCTCGTCTTCGCGGCCCGGTCCTGGTCGTCCCAGAAGCCCGGGGCGCCCATCTGCTCCTCCAGCGCGGTGATGCGCTCGGCGAGGGCGTCCGGCTCGACGTAGTCGGCCAGCAGCGTGAGCTGCTCGCGCAGGCGGGCCAGCAGCTGCGGGGTGGGTTCGATGGGGGCGGGTGTGGACATAGACGGCCGCCGACGCTAGCACCCGTCTACCATGATCGCGGTGAACCCCCTCCTCCTCGGGCCCAGTCTTGTCCTCCGTGCACTGGACGACCTGCACGCCATCGCCGAAGCGGCGCGCGCGCTGCCCGACCACGTCGCGGGGCTGGAGACGCGGCTGGAGCGGATCGAGGCCCAGTTCGACGGGGTCAGCGACCTCGGGGAGCGGATCGAGGAGCGCGCCGGGGAGATCATCGTGCTCGGCGGCACGCTCCAGCAGCTGGCCGGCGAGGTGCTGGAGGAGGCCCGGGTGATGGCGATCCGCGCCCAGGCCGTGGCCGACGTGGGCTCCCAGGTCGTGGCGTCGCTGCCGGCGCTGGAGCGCGCGGTGACGATGGCCACGCCGCTGGAGGGCGCCGTGGAGCGCGTGGGCCGCCTGGTCGACCGCCTCCCGGGCGGCCGCCCGCCCGAGCGCTGACTCCGGGCGTTCGCCAAGTTGCTGCCGAGGGGTGGCAACAACTTGGAGAGGGGCGGCCAGCCGGCTCGGAGGCGGTCAGTCCCGGGCGTGCAACCCGTGGAATCCGAACGGGATGTGGTGGGGGACGGTCGCGCGGGCGCGCTCCTGGAACGTCTGGGCGTCGAGCACGAGCAGGAACGAGCGCCCCCGCTCCGCGTCGAGCACCACGGACAGGATCGCGCCGTCGTCCTCCCGGCCCGAGCCGTGCGGGCGGCGCACGAAGATCGGCTCGCCCGGGTAGGCGCCCCGCTCCCGCCAGGTGAGGGTCCGGCCCCGGACCACGTCGACCTTGTGGAGCTGGTCCACGAAGCCCGCGTCCCGGCTCGTGCCGACGCCGTACGCGTAGCGGTAGCGCCGCCGGCTCACGGTGTCGTAGTCGATCCGCGGCAGCTCCAGCGCCACGTCCGCCAGCGTGCGGATGGTCGCCTTCCCGGCGCCCGGGTCGACGGTGATCCGCCGCAGCCGCACCGCGGGGAGCCGCTGGTCGGCCCGGCGCAGGTTCTTGAGGTACAGCGCGTCGATCACGGTGCTGTCGCGGTAGGCGCACACGTCCAGCTCGATCTTGCCGGCCCGGTCGAACGCGTTGACGTTGTGGAACAGGAAGAGGGGATCGATCTCCACCGTGGCCTTCACGCCGCCGGCATGGCGGTCGACCACGATCAGCCGCAGCGGCTCGGCCCCCTCCCACCGGTAGTTGGCGACGATCGGCTTGCGGTCGGGAGAGAGGAAGCTCAGGGGGTCGACCACGAACGGCTGCTCGAGGATCACCAGGTAGCGCTGGGTGAGCGCGAACGAGTGCATGTAGCCGGGCTCCGCGCGGGGGATGGTGGCCAGCGTCCGCGGGGCCGCGCCGCCCTTGCCACCCCGCACGATCACCCGGTAGCCGGTGGCGGGCGGGATCAGGTCGACCTCGTACGTGAACCGCTCGCCGGTCGACGCGTCCACGTGCGGGTGCGCGGTGCCCAGCGTGCCGGTCCCGGCGACCGACGGCTCGACCCCGAGCGTCCGCAGCGTCCGCGGGTCGAAGCGCACCGGGATGGGGATCTCCGTGTGGGCCACGAACGCGCCGGCCAGCCGCTCCAGGCTGACGTTGGCGTTGGAGATCGGGGCGATGATCGGCACCGAGGCCACGCCGCTGAACACCGCGCGGCAGGGGTCGGTGGCGAACTCCGAGTACTTGATCTTCCCCTCGGTCCTCCACGCCTCGTAGGCGCTGCTGCGCAGGAAGCGGTTGGCGTAGCCGACCTTCCCGCCGGTGAAGCGGAACGCGTGGAGCATGGCCAGGCCGTCGAACCAGTGGTTGAACGGCTGGTCGCCCACCTCGAACTTGGCGGGGCCGTTGCGCAGCAGCGTGCCGCCCAGCCAGCCCGGCAGCTTCCCGTCGACGGGCACGTGGGGCAGGCGCACCTCGTCGGTGAGGCTGCGGAACCCCAGGGCGTAGGGCGCGCGCCGGGCTCCGGCCGCCGTCGCGGTCCCCGTCCGGCCCAGCGCCCCGCCCAGGGTCAGCGCGCCCGTCACCGCCGCGCCCCGCGCGAGTGCCTCCCGGCGCGTCGACCCGACGCCCCTGCCGTCTCCCCCGGAGCTCATCGGCCCACTCTCGCACAGCGGCGGGGGCGGACGGGCCGCGTCGGCCTCCTGGACCCGGCGCCGAGTCTGAGGTTAGGGTCCGCGGATGAGCATTCGGGGAACCACCTTCACCACGGCGCTGGCCGTCGCGTCCGCCAGCCTCGTCGTCGCCGGGTGCGGCGGGGACGACACGTCGAGCTCGACCGGCGCGTCGACCGCCACGACGTCGGAGTCGCGCGAGGACGGCGTGCGCAAGGTGGTGCGCGGCCTCATCACCGGGCTCTCCGCCGGCTCGAAGGGCACCGCGGAGCAGCGCAAGGCCGTGTGCGCGTCGCTGAGCACGGAGGCCTCGGCCAAGCTGGTCACGGCCGGCCAGCAGTTCGGGGCCACCGACTGCCCGCAGACGCTGGAGAAGGTCGGGGCCCTGGTCGAGGGCACCGACCAGTACGCCAAGGCGCAGACGACGCCGATCGACGTCACGATCGCGGGCGAGAGCGCGACCGCCGCCTACGCCGCGCCCCTGGACGGCGAGCGGACCGTGGTCACGCTGGGCCGGCTCGGTGACACCTGGGTGATCCAGGCCCTCCCGACGACCGGCGACTCCGCCGGCGCCGCGACCACCGCCACCACGACGCCGTCCGCCGAAGTCGCGCCGGCGGCGCCCTCGGCCGCGCCGACCGAGGCGGACGCGCCCTCGGGCGACATGGACCCCAACGAGATCCTGGCCGGCTACATGCCCGGCGACGTCCTGAAGTCCTGCAAGCCGATCACCGGCGAGAACCTCCCTGACGGCATCGTCGCCGCGCTGCACTGCAAGCCCTCCTCCGGGACCGAGATCAACTACGGGATGGTCAGGGACCGGGAGACCCTGGACGGCCTCTACGGGAACGCCAAGGACGGCGGCCCCCCGCGGGGCGCCACGAACGCCGTGGCCGGAACCGACTGCCAGCAGGCCGGCCGCCACGAGGGCCGGTTCACGAACCAGACGTTCGGGATCCAGGACGGCCGGGTGCGGTGCTGGACGTTGTCCACCGGCCACCCCCGGTTCCAGTGGTACGTCGACGGCTCCGCGGACGACGCCCCGATCTTCCTCATGGAGGGCACCGAGACCGACAAGGACTGGGCGTCCTTCTACCGCACGTGGGCGCAGGACGCCGGCCCGAACCTCGACCGGAACTGAGGCGGAGGTGCCGCGGCGGCCGAGCTCAGCTCAGCTGCCGTGGCACTTCTTGAACTTCTTGCCCGACCCGCACCAGCACGGGTCGTTGCGGCCGACCTGGTCGTGCTCGTCGACGATGCGCTGCTCGACCACCGGCTCGAAGAACTCCTCCTCGCCGGGATCCAGGACCCCGGTGGCCCCACCCGCGGCGGCCGCGTTGCTGAGCGCGCTGGGCGCGGCGTCGGCCGGGCCCGAGTACTGGACGCGGCTCGGCCCGCTGGCCGGCGTGGCGAACTGCTCGGCGGGATCCTCGACGCCCTCGACCTCGACCTGGACGTTGTAGATCATCCGGGCGAAGTCGGACCAGATGGAGTTCATCAGGTCCTGGAAGAGCGTGAACGCCTCGTTCTTGTAGGCGATGATCGGCTCGATCTGAGCGAACCCGCGCAGGTGGATGCCCTCGCGCAGGTAGTCCATGTCGTACAGGTGCTCGCGCCAGCGGTTGTCGATGATCTGCAGCAGCAGGTAGCGCTCCAGCGCCCGCGTCAGCTCGTCGCCGAGCTGCTCCTCCCGGGCGTCGTAGAGCTCCAGCGCCGCGGTCTGCAGGCGCTCGACGAGCTCCTCGTGACCGACGTTGGACGAGCGCAGCTCGGCGGGGTCGAGCTCGACCGGGAAGATCTGGGCCAGGCCGTCGACGAGGGCATCGAAGTCCCAATCCTCCACGAACTCGCCGGGCGTGTACTCCTCCACCGTGCGCTGGATGACCTCCGCGATGTTCTCGCGGGCGGTGCCGCCCATGTCCTTGCCTTCGAGGATCTCGTCCCGGTACTGGTAGACGATCCGGCGCTGCTCGTTCATCACGTCGTCGTACTCGAGGACGCGCTTGCGGATCAGGTAGTTCTGCTCCTCGACCTTCTTCTGCGCCTTCTCGATCTGCTTGGAGAGCATGCCGGCCTCGATGGGCTCCTCGTTGCCCTCCTCGTCGGTCGTCCCCAGCTTGTCGAGGATCTTGTAGATCCGGTCGCCGGCGAAGAGCCGCACGAGGTCGTCCTCGGCGGACAGGAAGAAGCGGGACTCCCCGGGGTCGCCCTGGCGGCCGGCGCGGCCGCGCAGCTGGTTGTCGATCCGGCGCGACTCGTGGCGCTCGGTGCCGCAGATGAACAGCCCGCCGGCCTCCATGACCTGCTCGCGGGCGGCGGCGACCTGCTCGTCGTAGCCGGGCAGCACCTCGGCGAAGCGGGCGGCGTACGCCTCGTCCTCCGGGGTCAGGCCCTCCTTGGCGAGCTGCAGCTCGGTGAGGTGCTCGGCGTTGCCGCCCAGCTTGATGTCGACGCCACGGCCGGCCATGTTCGTGGCGATCGTGACCGCGCCGGGCTGGCCGGCCTCGGCGACGATCTCGCCCTCGCGCTCGGCGTACTCCGGCTTGGCGTTGAGGACCGTGTGGGGCACGCCGTGCTTGGCGAGCTGGGCGCCCAGCATCTCGGACGTCTCGACGGAGATCGTGCCGACGAGCACGGGCTGCCCGGCCGCGTGGCGCTCGACGATCTCCCGCACCAGGGCGGACCACTTGCCGTCCTTGGTCTTGTAGATCTGGTCGTTCTTGTCCTGGCGGACCATCGGCCGGTTCGTGGGGATCTGCACCACGCCGAGCTTGTAGATCTTCATGAACTCGGTCGCCTCGGTGAGCGCCGTGCCCGTCATGCCGCCGAGCTTCTCGTACATGCGGAAGTAGTTCTGCAGCGTGATGGTGGCGAGCGTCTGGTTCTCCTCCTGGACGCGCACCCCCTCCTTGGCCTCGACGGCCTGGTGGAGGCCCTCGGACCAGCGCCGGCCCTCGAGGATGCGGCCCGTGAACTCGTCGATGATCGCCACCTCGCCCTCGACCACCGCGTAGTCGACGTCGCGCTTGTAGAGCGCCTGCGCCTTCAGCGACTGGATGAGGTGGTTGACCAGGTGGCCGTTCTCGGCCTTGTAGAGGTGGTCGATCTTCAGGAAGCGCTCGGCCTTCTGCACGCCGCGCTCCGTGACGGCGACGGTCTTGTGCTTCTCGTCGGCCTCGAAGTCGTAGTCGGCGACGAAGTCCTTCTTGGCGCGCGGATCCAGCCCCTCGGGCTTCTTGCCCTCGACCATCGTCCGGGCGAGCTTGGAGAACTGGACGTAGAAGTCCGCCGCCTGCTCGGGCGCGCCGGAGATGATGAGCGGCGTCCGCGCCTCGTCGATGAGGATGTTGTCGACCTCGTCGACGATCGCGAACTGGTGGTTGCGCTGGACCTTCTCGCTGAGGTCCGTGGCCATGTTGTCGCGCAGGTAGTCGAAGCCGAACTCGGAGTTCGTGCCGTACGTGATGTCGCACTCGTACGCGGCGTTCTTGTCCTCGTAGGACTGCATGTTCTGCAGGATCCCCACGGTGAGCCCGAGGTAGTGGTAGATCGGGCTCATCCACTCGGCGTCGCGCCGGGCCAGGTAGTCGTTGACCGTGACCACGTGCACGCCCTTGCCGGAGAGCGCGTTGAGGACGATGGGCAGCGTGGCGGTGAGCGTCTTGCCCTCACCGGTCTTCATCTCGGCGATGTTGCCGCCATGCAGGACCATGCCGCCGATCAGCTGCACGTCGAAGTGCCGCATGTTCATCGTGCGGCGGCCGGCCTCCCGCACCAGGGCGTAGGTCTCGGGCAGCAGCCGGTCCAGATCCTCCCCGTCCTGGGCCCGCTCGCGCAGCAGATCGACCCGCTCGCGGATCTCCTCCGCCGAGTCGAGCTTCAGCTCCTCCTCGTACGAGGAGATCTGGGCGACGCGCTTCTCATAGCTGCGGAACGCCTTTGCTTCACCGATGTTGAGCGCGCGATCGAAAAGACCCATAGGTGTTCAGCCTAGCAACGGCGGAGCGTCAGGACGGAACGTCGACGATCGGGGAGCGCCCGATCACCGAACCGTCTGTGTCTAGAGCCTCCACCGCGACGCGCGCGGCGGCCGGGTCGACGGGCACCGCGGTGTCGAATCCGGTGCGCCCGACGGTGTCGCCGGGAACGAGCTCGCCCGTTGCCGATCCGCTCAGCACGCGCCAGGACTCGACCTCGGTCGCACCGTTCCAGCGCACCGTGGCCGTGGCCTGCCCGCCCGTGCGGTCGACGGTCAGCGCGGGCGCCCCCGGCGCGACCCCGACCCACGGGAAGCGGTAGGCCCGGTAGGTGTCGGCGCCGGGCGCGGCGAACCGCGCCTCGAAGCGCAGGGCGCCGTCGGGGCCGTACTCGGTGAGGTTGGGCTGGCTGCCGCCCCACCCGATGAGCTTGTCGCCGTTGGGCAGCGTCTGCATGTTCGCCTGGCTGTGGGAGATCTCCGGCGGCGTGTGGCCGTAGGCCCGCACCATCGTGACCTTCCGCCCCTTCTCGTCGACCTTCACCTGCAGGCCGCGGGCGAAACCCTGGTTCTTCGTGGGGCGCACCGAGTTGTTGTCGAACCAGGTGTAGTCGCCGTTGGGAAGGCGCTGGGCGTCGTGCTGCCACGCGGTGCGGGTGCCGGGGGCCATCTTGAAGTCGCTCTTCTTACCGCCCATCCGCCACATGACCTTGCCGCTCCGGCGGTTGATCTTGTAGGTGGTGTGGGGCTCGCGCACCGAGATCAGGAGGTTGCCGTCGGGCAGCACCTGGATCGAGTTGATGTGCAGCGGATCCCACGGCTTGTTGGGGTCCTTCGGCGGCGCCTGGTAGGACTCGCCCGGGCTGATGTGGTCCAGCCCCTTCCACTGGAAGAGGACCTTCCCGGTCTTGATGTCGATCTCCTGGATGACGTTGTCCAGGACGCGGTCGCGCTTGGTCCCGCCCCAGCGGCGCGTGTCCCGGCGCGGCCCCTCGGCGTACGAGATGAGGTAGGCGGTGTTGCGCGGGGAGATCAGGAACTCGTGGAAGTCGGCCTTGAGGCCGTTGCCCGTCTTGACCGTGGCGATCTGGCGGTAGTGGTCGTCGTAGATGACGCCCACGCCCTGGCCGAAGCCGCTCTGGGCGACGCCCTCCCACCAGGTGAGGACGGGCTTGCCCTGGTAGCGCTGCACCCGGAAGTCGTAGGCCCGCGTCTGCCCCGACAGCGGCTTGAACCACACCGGCTGGCCGAGGTTGTCGTAGATCAGCGGGCCGTTGTCCTCGCCCTGGCCGCGCTTGGGCGCGACGAAGAGGTAGCCGGGCGAGGTCTGCGTGGCGGGCGTCGTGACCTGGATCCGCGGCGGGACGATGGCCCCCGCGGCGGGATCGGAGGTGGCGACGGCGCGCGGCGGCGCGACGGCGGCGCCGGCGCTGGACTCCGTCTCGACCCCGCCGCATCCGGATGCGGCGACGGCCCCCGCCAGGCAGGCGAGGGCCGTCGTGACTGCTGCTGTCCGCTTCATCGGGCTAGGCGTGCGCGTCCACGACGTCGGACGTGCCCAGGACCTTGCCCTTGGCGTCGAGCGCCTCGACCTTGATCTTGGTCGCCGTGGTGGCGAACGTCCCGGCGCTCTCCAGGTCGTTCCAGCTGACGTTGCCGATCTCGCTGAGATCGTCGGCCGACGTCCCGCCGAGGACCCGCCACTTGGCGACCTCGGTGGCGCCGTTCCAGCTCATGCTGACCGTGACCTTGCCGGCCGCGGCCTGCGCGTCGACCAGCGGCTTGTTCGTCGGCGTCGCGTGCCACTTGGCCTTGTACGCGCGGTACGTGTCGGTGAGCACCGAGTTCAGCTTGGCGTTCCAGACCACGCGGCCCTTGGAGTCGAACTCGGTCATGAACTGCTTGTCGCCGCCCCAGCCGATGAACTCGTGGGCGCCGGGCAGCGTCTGCATGTTGCCCTGGCTGACGCCGAGGAGGGGCTTGGGGTACTTGAACGCCTTCTTGAGCGTGACCGTCTTCTTCTTCTCGTCGACCTTCAGGATCACGCCGCGGGAGACGATCGGCTTGGCCCCGGCCGCCGGAACGGCGTCGGCCGCGTTGTCGTAGGCGCTCCAGAAGTTCGGCGAGAGCTGGTGCACGTCGTGCTGGAAGAACGTGCCGGCGCCCTTGCCCATCTTGAAGTCGCTGTTCTTGCCGCCCATCTTCCAGATCAGCTTGCCCGTCTTGCGGTTGATCTTGTAGTAGGTGTGGGTGGCGCGCGCGGAGACGACGAGGTTGCCGTCCTCGGTGATGTTCACCGAGTTCATGTGCATCCAGTCGTACGGGATCGTGCCGTCCTTGGGGACCGTGTTGAACGACTCCGAGTACGGGATGTCCTTGGCGCCGTTCCACTCCATCAGCACCTTGCCGGTGTCGATGTCGACCTCTTGGACGTAGTTGTTCTGGATCAGGCCGTCCTTGGGGCCGCCGCCCGGGGCCTTCGACAGATCGCCCTTGCCCTTCTGGTACGCGATGATCAGCGCGGTGCCCTGCGGGGTGATGTGGAACTCGTGCAGGTCCATCATCCGGCCCTTGCCGGCCTTGACCGTGGCGACGTGCTGGTAGTTGACGTCGTAGATCTCGCCTTGGCCCTCGCCGTAGCCGCGGAAGTTCTTGCCCTGCCACCACGTGATCACGGGCTTGCCCTTGTACGTCTGGGGGCGCACGTCGGTGACCATCTCGGCGTCGATCGGCTTGTACCAGACGAGCTTGGCGTCGTCGTTGAGGATCATCGGCCCGACCTGCCAGTTCGGGACGTTGCGCTTGGCGGCCAGGAAGACCTTGCCGTCGAACGCCGTGCTCTTCTTGGTGACGAGCCGGGACGTGGCCGGGGTGTAGGTCGGCAGGGTCTTGAAGGAGTAGAGCGTCGCGTCGACGTTGAAGGCGGCCTTGGCCTTCGGCGCCGCACCCGACGCGGGCGCCAGCAGCAGCGCGGCAGCGGCGAGGCCGGCGATCGAGGCGCCGGCGACGCGGCGGCGAGAACGACGCGCGCCCACCGGGTCGGGGGTGGGACGGGCTTCCGGCTGACAGTGGGGGGGCATCTGTTCTCCGCGTAGGGATTTCGACGGCATCGACACGACAACCCGCCACGGGGGCTCGGGTTGCGGCGCGCGCGCGATCGGAGGGACCGGCTGGCGCAGAAGGATGCCAGCGGCGAGGGCGGAACGTCGCGCTGCACCGCCCCCTGACGCACGAACGGCGCCTGATCCGTGAACCCGGATCAGGCGCCGAAAGTCTCGCTGGCCGCTTGGGACGGCCGGTGGCCGGACGGGCTTGGGGACCCGCCGGCGGGGACGCTAGGCCGCGATGCTGCGGTCGCGCACGTCCCGTGCGTCACGGCGCTTGCGCCGCTTCTCCTTCAGCCGGACCACCTGCCGCTCGAGCTCCTTCTGGCAGTGGTGAATCGCCTGGTGCATCTCCGGGGCCGCCGAGCTGGCGTGGAGCGTGACGCCCTTGAGCGCCAAAGTCGCTTCGGCGTGCTGCGAGTCGGCGATGGCCGGGTTGCGATCCTCACGAAGCGTCATGGTGAGAACCGCCACGAGCGGGACTTGTCGTCCCACCACCCTGAACCGCTTCTCGACGTACTCCCGCAGGTCCGCGGTCGCTTTCACGTTGAGCCCCTTGACGACGATCTCCATCGATCCCTCCTGGGTGGTTAGGTGGTGGGACCGAAGATGCTACGCCTCCCGGAGGCTGGTTTCACGAATTGCCGTCGGAATGCGGGTTTGCGGCGGGCCGGGACATTGTCATCCGGGAATGACCTCGTCGCTCGGGGCCGGGCGAGCGCGGCTCAGGCGTCGGCGCCAGCTCGACCAGCAACGGGTCGGCGAAGCCCCCCAATGGGCTCATCGCAGGGCTCTCGTGTAGGTGACGGCGTCGACGCGGCGGGTGCCGGTGGCGCGCAGGGCGCGGGCGCAGGCGTCCAGCGTGGCCCCCGTGGTGTGGACGTCGTCGACGAGGACGACCCGCGGGCCGGCCGTCCCGTCGGAGACGATCCGCGCCTCCTGCCCCGCCCGCAGGCGGGCACCGCGGCCCCGGCCCGCCTGGGCCGCGCTCGACCGCCCGCGCCGCAGGCCGGGCACGACGGGCAGGCCCGTCCGTGCGCCTATCGCGTCGGCCAGCCGGCGGGCGTGGTCGAAGCCGCGCACCCGCCCGCGCCACGGGTCGACCGGCACGGGCACCAGGACGGCGGGCGGCGCGAGCAGCCCGAGCGGCGCCCCGGCCACGACGTGCGCGGCCATCGTGCGGGCCACGACCAGGCGACCGTCGTGCTTGAGGGCGACCACGAGCCGGCGTGCCGGACCGGCGTGGACGAGCGGCGCCCACGCGGAGTCGAACGCGGCGCGGGCGGCCGGACAGCGCCGGCCGCACGGCCGCGGCAGGCCGCAGCGGGGGCAGGCGTCCCGCAGCCAGCCCAGGCGCCGGCGGCACGACCCGCACAGGTCGACGGTCCCGCGGGCGAGCGGCGAGCGGCAGCCCACGCACGACGGCGGGACCAGCAGGGACACGAGCTCGGCCAGGACGGTGGGCACCCGTCGGATGCTCGCGATCCGGACGTGCCGTCTCTACCCCCGCGCCGTGCCGTCTTCGTGACGACTTCGTGCCGATTGCGTGTCGTCGCGCGCCGCCGCACCGAGGAGACGGGCCGCGCGCCGCCCGAGTGGGACAATCGACGGATGCTCGCCGCGGCGTCGCCGAACGCGTCCTGGACGCTGGACCCGGGACCGATCCTCATCGTCCTGGCGCTGCTGGCGCTCTACGTGCCGCGCTGGCGCACCGCGCGCCGGCAGGACGGCGCCCGCGCCGCCCCCGTGTGGCGGCTCCTGGCCTTCCTGAGCGGGGTGCTGGCCCTCGTCGTCGCCCTCCTCTCCCCCGTCGACGCCCTTGGCGAGCAGCTGTTCGTGATGCACATGACCCAGCACCTGCTGCTGCTGGACGTCGCGCCGATCCTGCTCATCCTCGGCCTGACGAAGATCATCATGCGGCCCGTCACCCGCAGGCTGCAGCGGCTCGAGCACGCCGCCGGCTTCCTGGCCGGCCCGATCTTCGCGGTCACGTTCTACATCTGCGCGATGTGGGTGTGGCACATCCCCGCGCTGTACGACCTCGCGCTGCGCCACCCCACGGTGCACGTGCTGGAGCACACGTTCTTCATCTCCGCCGGGCTCCTGTACTGGTGGCACCTGCTGTCGCCCATCCCGTCCCGGCTGCGGCTCACCGGCATGGGGCCGGTCATCTACATGCTCGTGACGAAGTTCGGCGTGGGGATCCTGGGCATCGCGCTGACGTTCGCCCCCGAGTCGCTCTACGCCTTCTACGACGACCAGCCGCGCTACTGGGGGCTGTCCCCCACCGACGACCAGCAGATCGGCGGCGCGCTGATGGCGATCGAGCAGTCGGTGATCATGGGCATCGCGCTGGCCTGGCTGTTCATCCGCGCGCTGAGCGAGTCGGAGAAGGCCGACGAGCGGGCCGAGCGCTTCGGCGATCGCCCGGACGGGTCCGCCGCCACGCCGCGCACCACGCCCCCGGCGTCCTCCGCCGAGGCCCACGACCAGGACACCCTCACCCCGGAGCAGCTCAAGCGGGTGATGGACCGGCGCTAGGCGTCGAGATCGCCGCGCAGCGCGCTCGCGAAGCCCGCCCGGCCCGTGATCGCGCCGATGAGGATCGTGTCGGCCGCGATCGTCGTCTCCGGGAAGACGATGGTGTCGCGCAGCGAGACCCCGTCCCCGACCACGACGCCGTCGCCGATGGCCAGCGGGCCGGTCAGCCGCACGCCCTCGCCGAAGCGCACGCCGCGCCCCACCCACACGGGACCGGCGGAGATGTCGACGCCCTCGACCGAGGACCCCTCCCCCACGATCACGCCGTCGGCGACCGCATCGCCGGAGATCGGCAGGGTCGTCTTCCCGGCGAGCAGGTCGAACGTGCCGGCCTTCAGCTCGTCGAGCGAGCCGACGTCGTTCCAGTACCCCTCGGTGCGGTGGATGTGGAACGGCACGTCCTCGGCGAGCAGCCGCGGGAAGACGTCGTTGGCCCAGTCGGCGGGATCGTCGTCGGGCAGGTAGTCGAAGATCGCGGGCTCGAACAGGTAGATGCCGCAGTTGCCCAGGTCCGACTGGGCCTCGGCCGGCACGGGCTTCTCCTGGAAGCCGGTCACCCGGTCGTCGTCGTCGTGCAGCACCACGCCGTACTCGCGGGTGTCGGCGACCTGCTTGACCGCCAGCGTCGCCACGCCGCCGTGCGCGCGGTGCGCGGCCAGGAAGGCGGCGATGTCGAGGTCGGTCAGCGCATCGCCGGAGATGACCAGGAAGGTCGAGTCGCCGAAGAAGTCGCGGCAGCCGCGCACGCCGCCCGCGGTGCCGAGCAGCTCCTCCTCGTAGCGGTACTCGATCGTGTCGCCGAAGTGGTCGCGGATCGTGTCCGGGAAGTAGTGGAGGTTGGCGACCAGGCGGTCGATCCCCTGGGCGCGCAGGGCGTCCACGATGTGGGCCATGACGGGGCGGTCGAGCACCGGCACCATCGGCTTGGGGATCTCGTACGTGAGCGGGCGGAGACGGGTGCCGAGACCGGCGGCGAGGACCTGAGCGGGGATCATGTCGGCAGGGAGGCTATCCGAGACGCTGAAGCGCGGGCTGCGTGTCCGCGAAGAGCTTCGTGAGAGGACGGGACGGCACCCGACGGGGCCGTCAGGCGCCCCAGGAGTGCAGGTAGTCGTCCTGCTCCGGCGAGAGGGCGTCGATCTCCACCCCGAACGCGGCGAGCTTCAGCCGCGCCACCTCGCGGTCGAGCTGCGGCGGCACGGCCAGCACGCGCGACTCCAGCTCGCCCGCGCGGCGGACGACGAGCTCCACGGCCAGCGCCTGCAGGGCGAAGGACATGTCCATCACGTCGGGCGGATGGCCCTGGGCGGCCGCGAGGTTGACGACGCGGCCCTGCGCGAGCAGGTTGAGCCGCCGGCCGTCCCCGAGGTCGTACTGGTCGACGAGGGGCAGGACCGGGCGCACGCCGCCGGTGGCCGCCGCGGTCAGGGCCTCCAGGTCGATCTCCACGTCGAAGTGCCCGGCGTTGGCCAGCAGCGCGCCGTCCTTCATCGCCGCGAAGTGCTCGGCGCGCAGCGCGCCGAGGCCGCCGGTGACGGTGACGAACACGTCGCCCCGGGCTGACGCCTCCAGCGCGGTGGCCACGTCGTAGCCGGCCATCCGGGCCTCCAGGGCCCGCAGCGGGTCGACCTCGCAGACGATGACCGAGGCGCCCTGGCCCTTGGCCCGCAGCGCGACGCCGCGGCCCGTCCAGCCGTAGCCGAGGACGACGACGGTGCGGCCGGCGAGCAGCACGTTGGTCGCGCGCAGGATGCCGTCGATCACCGACTGGCCGGTCCCGTAGCGATCGTTGAACGCCCGCTCGGAGTGGGCCTCGTTGACCGCCATCACCGGACAGGCCAGACGGCCGGCCGCCTCCAGCCCGCGCAGGCGCAGGAGGCCCGCGTTGGTCTCCTCGATCGCCCCGATCAGGCCGGCGGCCAGGTCGGGGCGGCCCTCGTGGAGCACCATCGCCAGGTCGGCGCCGTCGTCCAGCGTCACCTGGGGCGCGCCGGAGACGAGGGCCGCGACGTGCGCGGCGTAGGTGTCGAGGTCCTCACCGCGGCGGGCGTGCACCTCGATCTCGTCGTGCACGACCAGCGCCGCCGCGACCCCGTCCTGCGTCGACAGCGGGTTGGACGCGCACAGCGCGACCCGCGCGCCGCCCGCGGCCAGCGTGCGGACGAGGTTGGCCGTCTCCGCCGTCACGTGCAGGCACGCGGCGACGCGGATGCCCGCGAGCGGCGCCTGGACCAGGAACCGCTCGCGGATCGACCGCAGGACGGGCATCTGCCCGTCGGCCCACGCGATGCGCGCCTCCCCCGCACCGGCGAGGGAGGCGTCCGCTATGTCGTGGGCGACGGGCACTTCTCCCCTACCTAGTAGCGGTAGTGATCGGGCTTGTACGGACCTTCGACCTCGACGCCGATGTAGGCGGCCTGGTCGGGACGCAGGACCGTGAGCTGCGCGTCGAGCGCGGCGAGGTGCAGGCGGGCGACCTTCTCGTCCAGGTGCTTGGGCAGCACGTAGACCTGCTTCTCGTAGTCGTCGTTCTTCGTCCACAGCTCGATCTGGGCGATCGTCTGGTTGGAGAAGGAGTTCGACATCACGAACGACGGGTGGCCGGTCGCGTTGCCGAGGTTCAGCAGGCGCCCCTCGGACAGCAGGATGATCGAGTGGCCGTCCTCGAACTTCCACTCGTCGACCTGCGGCTTGATGTTGATGCGCGTGGCGAGCTGCTCCAGGCCGGCGACGTCGATCTCGTTGTCGAAGTGGCCGATGTTGCCCACGATCGCGTTGTGCTTCATCTTGGCCATGTCGGCGGCCGAGATGATGTCCTTGTTGCCGGTCGTCGTGATGAACACGTCGCCCGAGGCCAGGACGGACTCCAGCGTGGAGACGTCGTAGCCCTCCATGCAGGCCTGCAGCGCGCAGATCGGGTCGATCTCGGTGACCGTGACGCGGGCGCCCTGGGCGCGCAGCGAGGCGGCCGAGCCCTTGCCGACGTCGCCGTAGCCGCAGACGACGGCGTGCTTGCCGGCGAGCATCACGTCGGTCGCGCGGAAGATGCCGTCGACCAGCGAGTGACGGCAGCCGTAGAGGTTGTCGAACTTCGACTTGGTGACGGAGTCGTTGACGTTGATCGCCGGGAAGAGCAGCTCGCCGGTCTTGGCCAGCTCGTACAGGCGGTGCACGCCCGTCGTCGTCTCCTCGGTGACGCCCTTGATGGCGGCGCCGACGTTCGTGTAGCGCTGCGGGTCCTCGGCGATGCTCTTGTTGAGCAGCGTCAGGAAGACCTGGAACTCCTCGGACTCGCCCGTGGAGGGATCCGGCACGGCGCCGGCCTTCTCGAACTCGGTGCCCTTGTGGATGAGCATCGTGGCGTCGCCGCCGTCGTCGAGGATCATGTTGGCCGGCTCGCCGGGCCAGTTGACGACCTGCTCCGTGCACCACCAGTACTCCTCGAGCGTCTCGCCCTTCCAGGCGAAGACCGGCACGCCCTGCGGGTTCTCCGGCGTCCCCTCGGGGCCGACGGCGATGGCGGCCGCGGCGTGGTCCTGCGTCGAGAAGATGTTGCACGAGCACCAGCGGACCTCGGCGCCGAGCGCGGTGAGCGTCTCGATCAGCACGGCGGTCTGGATGGTCATGTGGAGCGACCCGATGATGCGGGCGCCCGCAAGAGGCTGCGCGTCCGCGAACTCGGCGCGGATGGACATCAGGCCGGGCATCTCGTGCTCGGCGAGCTCGATCTCCTTGCGGCCGTAGGCGGCGAGGCTGAGGTCGGCGACCTTGTAGTCGGACGGGGCCAGGACGGTGGTGCTGGGGGTCATGCGATCTCCGTAGCGGGGGTCGTGGGGGCGGTGGAGGCGACGGCTCCGAGGAGCCGCTGGTGCTTCTCCTGCTCCCACCGCAACCAGTTGTCGGCGGGAACGTCGACGGGGCGCTGCGCTTCGGCGCGCAGCCACGCCTCCACCGCGTCGCTGAGCTCAGCGTCGCGGCGCAGGCGTAGTGCGAAGCCGATGTCGGTCAGCCCCACGTCGTGGTCCTGGAGCAGCACGCGCAACGTGCGCAGCTTCTGCAGCTCCGGGGGACCGTAGAGGCGGTAGCCGGCGTCCGAGCGCGCGGGCTCGACGAGCCCGGCGCGCTCGATGTAGCGAAGCATCCGGGGCGACCAGCCGGTCGTCACGGACGCTTCGTTGATCGTCAGCGCGTCCATCGACGCCGAACCTTACCACGATCGTGTCAAGGTTTGGGAGGGGCACCGTCAGGCCTTCTCCAAGTTGTTGCCGACAGGTGGCAACAACTTGGAGAACGTCGGGCACCGCGGGCACGACGCAACCGCCGGACGCCCAGAGGGCTAGGCCAGGCGCGCTTGGAGCTCGGTGGCCAGCGCCGTGGGCGTCGGGTCGACCCCGCGCAGCACGGCCAGGTAGAGCGACGTGAGGTCGCCCAGGAGCACCAGGGAGAACAGGCGCTCGATCGCCATCTGGCCCCGGGACGACACCACGTAGGTGCCGGCCGCCTGGCCGGAGATCAGCTCGCGGGTCAGCGCGATGCGCTCCTTGACCCGGGGATGGGTGTCCACGTCGTCGAGGAACACCGCGGCGAAGCGGCCGTAGGCGGCCGCCGAGGTCCACCCCACGATCTCGTTGTGGTCCAGCTCCGGCAGCTCGTTCCAGAACGCCGGGATCTCCGTGTTCTGGTTGATCTGGGTCTTCCAGCGGTAGGCGATCGGCGTGGTCATGCCGGCGCCGACGATCACCGGGACGGCGCCGTGCAGCGCCCGGGCCAGCGCCTTGACCTCGGAGTCCTGGGCGCCGTCGGGCCCCCACTCGGAGACGAGCTCCTCGAGGTGCTCGGCGGCGACGTCGATCTCCGACGCCATCCGGGGCGCCGCGCCGCACATCGCGGCGACGTGGAGCGTGGCGACCGTGGTGTAGGTGATGGCCGCCCGATGCTGGTAGCCGCCGGCGATCGGCAGGACGGGCACGCCGTCGGCCCGGGCCAGGTCGGCCAGCTCGCCGCCGGAGGTGACCACGACGCGCTTGGCGCCCAGGGCACCCGCCGCCTCGTAGGCCGCCAGCGTCTCCTCGGTGTCGCCCGAGTAGCTGGCGCACAGGACGGTGGTGTCCGGCGTGGTCCACGCCGGCAGGCCGTACGCCTTGGACGAGAAGATCGGTCGGGACGCCTGGTCGCCCAGGATCGCCCGCGCGAGCTGCCCGCCGATGGCGGAGTCGCCCATGCCGGCGACGACGAGGCCGCCCTCGCTGTCCCAGGCGCGCAGGTCGGCCGACTCGGCCTTCCACTGCGCGTCGCGCAGGTGCTCCGGGATGGCGAGCACGTCGGTCATCAGGTCGGCGACGTCCACCTCCTCGATGGACGGCCGGTCGAGCGTGCTGTACGTGGTCTCGGTCACTGGCGTTCCCTCCTCCTCAAGGTCAGAACTTGACGGCCCCATCGGGGATGACGGTCCCCGGGAAGACCCGGATGCCGTGGGCGAGCTGGTTGTCGGCGCCGATCTGCACGTCGTCGCCGAGCACCGCCTCCCCGTCCACGGTGGTCCGCTCCCCCACGCTCGCCCCGGGGGCGAGCACGCAGTCGCGGATCTCGGCGCCCGCGCCCACGCGCGCGCCGGCCAGGACGATCGCCCGCTCGACGATCGCCCCCTCGCCGATGTGGGCGTCGGGGCCGATGACGGCCATGCTGCCCACGAAGGCGTCGGCGGACACGTGCGCCCGCGCCCCCACGATCGACGGCGCCACGACGGTTCCCTCGACCGTCGCGGTGGGATCGATCGACACGCCGGTCTCGCCCAGCTTCTCGACGAGCCCGGTGCGCACCTTGCCCTCCAGGATGTCGAACGTGCCGCGCAGGTACCGGTCGGGCGTGCCGATGTCCATCCAGTAGGCGTGCTCGGCCGCGAAGCCGTACAGCCCGTTGCCGACCAGGGCCGGCCAGATCTCACGCTCGATCGACACGTTGCGGTCCGGCTCGATCATGTCGAGCACGGAGCGCTCCAGGACGTAGGCCCCGGCGGAGATCAGGTTGGTGTCGATCTCCTCGGGGCGCGGCTTCTCCAGGAAGCCCTTCACCGACTGGTCCTCGTTCAGCCGGACCAGCCCGTACGCGCTGGGATCGGCCACGGGGACGAGGGCGAGCGTGCCCGTCGCGCCCGTGCGCTCGTGCTGCGCCAGCTGCGCGCCCAGGTCGATGTCCGTGAGCACGTCGCCGTTGAGCATCAGGAAGCGGTCCTGGAGGAACTCCTCCGCGTACTTCAGCGCGCCGGCGGTCCCGCGCGGCTCCGGCTCGGTGACGAAGCGCAGGGTGATCCCCAGGCCCGACCCGTCGCCCAGCTCGGCCTCGATCTGGTCGGGCAGGAAGCCGCACGACATGATCACGTCGTCGACCCCGTGGGAGATCAGCCAGTCGAGCATGTGCACGATGAACGGGCGGTCGACCAGCGTCACGACGGGCTTGGGCCGGCGGGACGTGAGCGGCCGCAGCCGGGTCCCCTCGCCACCGACCAGGATCACTGCTTGCACTGGTGCGCCTCCGTTCGATTCACGTGTGAGCCGGGGCGCATCCGTCTACGCCGACCCGGTGAGCGCCGGGCGCCCGATGGCTTCGTAGCTCAGGCCCGCGGCCCGCACGGCGGCCGCGTCCAGCGCGTTGCGCCCGTCGATGACCGTGGTGCCGCGCATGAGCCGTGCCGCGGCGCTCCAGTCGAGCGTCTTGAACTCGTCCCACTCGGTGACGAGCACGACGGCGTCGGCGCCCTCGAGGGTCGCGAGCGCGTCGCCGGAGAACGTGATGCCGGTGATGAGCTTGCGCGCCTCCTCCTCGGCCACCGGGTCGAACGCGCGCACGCGGGCGCCGTCCGCCTGCAGCCGGGCGGAGAGGACGAGCGAGGAGGCCTCGCGCATGTCGTCCGTGTTCGGCTTGAAGGCCAGCCCGAGGAGGGCGATCTCCTTGCCCACCAGGGAGCCGAGGTGCTTCTGGAGCTTGGAGATGACGCGGCGCTTCTGCAGCTCGTTGACCTCGATCACCGAGTTGAGGAGCTGGAAGTGGTAGCCGGAGTTGCCGGCCAGCTGCTTGAGCCCCATGACGTCCTTGGGGAAGCAGGAGCCGCCGAAGCCGATGCCGGGCTGCAGGAACTTGGGGCCGATGCGCGCGTCCAGGCCCATGCCCTTGGCGACCTCCATCACGTCGGCGCCGGTCTCCTCGCAGACGTTGGCGATCTCGTTGATGAAGGAGATCTTGGTGGCCAGGAACGCGTTGGCCGCGAGCTTGACCATCTCGGCGGAGGCGATGTCGGTGCGCAGCAGCTCGCCGGTGGCCTCGCCGCCCAGCTCGGGCTTGAGGACCGGGCGGTACAGCTCGGCCACGGCCTCGCCGGCCCAGTCGCCGTCGTCGCCGATGACCACGCGGTCGGGGCGCAGGAAGTCGTCGATCGCCGAGCCCTCCTTGAGGAACTCGGGGCAGGAGACGTAGCGGAAGCCCTCCTTGCCCTGGGCGGCGAACGTGCGCTTGACCGACACGCCCGTGCCGACCGGCACCGTGGACTTCATGACCAGCGCGTGGCGATCCGACGGCGGCATCGACGCGACGACCGCGTTGACGGCGGAGAGGTCGGCGTCGCCCGAGTAGGTGGGCGGGGTGCCGACGGCGACGAAGAGCAGGCGCGCGTGCTCCAGCGCGTCCGCGATGTCGGTCGAGAAGTGGAGGCGGTCGCGGTGCTTGGCGATGAGCTCGGTGAGGCCGGGCTCCCAGATCGGGACCTCGCCGGCCTTCAGCCGCTCGATCTTGGCCGCGTCGATGTCGATGCAGTAGACGTCGCTGCCGAGGGCGGCGAATCCAGCTGCGGTGACCAGGCCGACGTACCCGGTGCCGATGACGCCGATCGGCTCGCGTTCAGGGGTGCTCATGGGGCCGCGAAGGGTAGTCAACGGGGCCGGTCGGCGTCCTGCGCTTCACCGACCGAAGGGTCTGGGTCAGCCGAACTTCCGCGTGGAAGCGGCAATTCCCAACATCTGCTCGTTCGTGAGCGTCCCGAGGAGGGTGTTGGCGACCCAGTAGACGCCCTGTGGCGTCTTCCACGAGACCAGGCGCAGGTGCTTGCCGTCGCCGAACAGCTTGAAGGTGCGGCCGTCCATCTTCTTCTCGGCCGTCGGGTGGTCCAGGATCGGCGGGTCCTTCCAGGTGGTGCCCTGGATCCCGTAGTACTGGCCCACCAGCGGGGTGTGCACGACGATGCGGTACGCCTGGTACTTCTTGTCGTCGCGGTCCCGCAGGATGTACGCGCGCCGGTCGCCCGTCACGTAGCTGCTGCCGACCGACATCTCCGTCGGGTAGTAGACGGGGAAGCGCAGGTCGGTGGCGAGCGGCAGGGCCTGGTCCTGGCTCATCGCCTTGGCCTCGATCAGGCCCGGCGTCGCCACGGTGTCCTGCTTCTTCTCCTTCTTCCTGTCCTTCTTCTCCTTCTTCTTGGCGCTGGCCCGCGGCTTGCCCTTGGCCGCCTTCGTGCCCTGCGCGTTGAGGAAGCGCTGCACGGTGCCGCGGACCTTGTCCGGCTCCAGCTCGACGTAGGACGGGCCCTCGATGCCGGGGAACTGCACCTGCTGGACGGGCTTGCCGACCAGGTTGGTGATGAGCTTGAGCAGCGAGAGGATGTCGTCCTCGGAGCGGAAGTCCGAGACGATGTTCTGGGCGACCAGCTTCAGCAGCGCGTCGCGGTCGTCGAAGATCTTGTCGAGGCCGACCTGGTCCTTGGCGTCACGCACGAAGCCCTGCTGGCGCGCCGAGCGCGTGATGTCGTCGTCCTGGTGGCGGTAGCGCACGTAGTCCAGGCCACTGTTGCCGCACAGCTTCTGGTACCCGGCCTTCACGTTGATCGTGGCGTAGTCGGTCGGGCTGTCGACCGGCGGGTCGTTGTCGTTGAAGTAGTGGCGGTCCACGTCGGAGTACACGCACCCGACCCGGTTGAGCACCTTCTGGAAGCCGCCGAAGTTGATGTTGACGACGTGGTTGATCTTGAACGGGTGCGCCCGCGTGCCGAGCAGGTCCTTGAGGACCTGGGTGGTGAGCTTGGGCCCGCCGATCGCGTACGCCGCGTTGATCTTCTGCGTGCCGCCGCCGGGGATCGCCGTCTTGAGGTCGCGCGGGATCGACATGACGGTGATCGCCTCCTTGTCCGGATCCATCCGGACGAGGAGCATCGAGTCCGAGCGCGAGGCCCCGTTCTTGCCGTCGACGTAGCGCTTGTCGGAGCCGAGCACGAGGATCGTCTGGGCCCCGCTGGGGTCGACGTCGTCGAGGAAGGAGTCCGCGCCGGCGATGCCCGTGCTGTTCTCCCGGAAGATGTTGATGCTGTTCTTCAGCTCCAGCACGACGGCGGTGGCCACGCCCACGCCGATGAACAGCGTGATGGCGAGCGCGCCGAGCAGGCCGCGCAGCAGCACGCGGCGACCGGGCCGCGGTGTCTCGGGGGGATCGAGCGGAGCGTCGGGCGTGCTCATCCGAACCTCTTCGTGGACGCGGCGATTCCGCGAAATTGCCGGCGGGCGCTCATCCGAACCTCTTCGTGGACGCGGCAATTCCGAGCATCTGCTTGTTCGTCAGCTTGCTGAGCAGCGTGTTGGAGACCCAGTAGACGCCCTTGGACGTCTTCCACGAGACGAGCTGCAGCCGCTTGCCGTCCCCGAACAGCTTGAACGTGCGCCCGTCGATCTTCGTCTCGCCGGTCGGGTTGTCGAGGATCGGCGGCGTCTTCCAACTCGTGCCCTGGATCCCGTAGTACTGCCCGACCAGGCCGGTCTTCACCACGATCCGGTAGGCCTGGTACTTGCGCCCCTTCTGGTCGCGCAGGTTGTAGGCGCGGCGGTCGCCGGTCACGTACTGGCTGCCGCTCTCGATCGCGGTCGGGTAGAAGACGGGGAAGCGGACCTCGTTGGCCAGCGGGAGGCCCTCCTCCAGGCCGGCGTCCTCGTTGAGGGTGAGCCCGGTGGCCAGCGACGACGTGGCGGGCTTGGGCTTCTTCTTCGCCTTGGGCTTCTTGCTCGTCGTGGTGGTCGGCTCCTGCACGGTGGTCGGCTTGGCCTTCGACACCGCCGGGTCGAGGAAGCGGCGCACGGTGGAGCGGAGCTTGTCCTGCTGCAACGTCACGTACGACGGGCCCTCGTCGACCGGGAACTGGACCTGCTGCACCGGGTTGGTCACCGACTTCACGACCAGGCCCAGCAGCGGGAGGATCTCGTCCTCGCCCTTGATGTCCGTCTGGGTGTTGCGGGCGAAGAGCTTCAGCAGCTCCTTGCGGTCGCTCCACAGCTTGCCGGGCTCGACCTGGCCCTTGGCCTGGCGCAGGAAGTCCTGCTGGCGCGCGGCGCGCACGAGGTCGTCGTCGAAGTGGCGGTAGCGCACGTAGTCCAGGCCGCTGTTGCCGCACAGCTTCTGGTAGCCGGCCTTCACGTTGATCGTGGCGTAGTCGCCGCCGCCGCCCGCCGGCGGGTTGTTGTCGTTGAAGTAGTGGCGGTCCACGTCGACGTAGACGCAGCCCATCTTCGTGAGCAGCTTCTGGAAGCCGCCGAAGTTGACGATGACCACGTGGTTGATCTCGAACGGGTGGGCCTGGGTGCCCAGGATCCCCTTGAGCGTCTTGACCACGAGCTTGGGGCCGCCGTAGAAGTAGGAGGCGTTGAGCTTCTCCGTGCCGTAGCCCTCGAGCTGGATCTGCAGGTCGCGCGGGACGGACATGACGGTGGTGGCCGCCTTGTCGGGATCCAGCCGCACGAGCATCATCGTGTCGGAATGGGCCTGGCCCTTGGGGCCGTCGGCGTACCGCTTGTCGGAGCCGAGCACGAGGATCGTCTGCGGGTCGCTCGGCGGGACCTCGTCGACCACCTCCTGGACGCTCGGGATGTCCTGCACGTTGTTGCTGAAGATGTCGATGTCGTCCTTGACCTCCAGGACGACGGCGGTGGCCACGGAGGCGCCGACGAGCACCGCGACGAGCAGCGTGCCGAGCAGCCCGCGCAGCAGGAAGCGGCGCCCGGGCCGGGGCGTGGGTTCCTGCGGATACACGTTCAAGCGAGTCCCCCCTCCACGGCGTGCAGCTCGGGGCCGCCGTCGGCGAGGCGCTCGGGCAGGATCCGGATGAAGTCGCCCAGGGCCTGGCGGTAGGCGCGCAGCGACGACAGCGACACCCACTCCTCGGGTCCGTGGTGGCCGGCGCCGGTGGGGCCGAACTCCACGGCGGGCACGCCCGCGTTGATGAACGAGATGGCGTCGGAGGCACCGTCGCGGCCCACGGACAGCGCCGAGCCCTCGACCGCCCGGCCGACGCCCTCGCGCAGCGCGAGCACGTACGGGTTGGTGCGGGAGACCACGACGGGGTTGCGCTCGAAGACGCGCACGATCTCCAGGTCGCGGATCGCCCGGATCTGGGCGAGGATCTCCCCCGGGTCCTGGCCGGGCAGGTACCGGATGTCGACGTCCATCCCGCAGCGGTCGGGCACCTTGTTGAAGGCGTCGCCACCCGCGATGCGCGCGAGGTTGATCGACGGCCGGTCGAAGAGGTCGGACGAGACGCGGGAGAACGGCAGCGTCTCGATGCGGCGGAAGGCGTCGTGGGCCTTGAGGATCGCGTTGTCCCCCAGCCACGGCGTCGAGCCGTGGGCGGCGGTGCCGGACATCTCCACGCGCAGCGCGAGCACGCCCTTGGCCTGGACGCCGATGTGCAGGTCGGTCGGCTCCCCGGTGATCGCGAAGTCGCCGACGAGCCCGTCGGCGACGACCGCGTCGGTCGAGCGGTTCTCGACGTCCTCGGACTCCTCGTCGGGTACGCAGACGAACCGCACCCGGACCTGGTCCTGCGCCGCGGCGTCCTTGACCACGCACATGAGCACGCCCAGGGCGCCCTTCATGTCGTAGGACCCACGCCCGATCAGGCGGTCGCCCTCGACGCGCGGCACGAACTGCTCCTCGTGCGCCGGGACCACGTCGATGTGGCCGTGCAGCACGACGGTCGGGGCGCCCTCGGGGGCGCCCACGTCGGCCATCACGACGGGAAGGCCATCGTGGTCGTAGTCGGTGACGGGGATCTCGCGCGACTCCAGCCACCCCTTGACGAAGCCCGCTGCGGCACGGATGCCGTCGGGGCGAGAGGTGTCATAGCCGATGAGTCGCTCGGCGAGGACGCGTTCGTCCATTGCCGTCAAGGATAGGGCGACCGGCGGTCCTGCGCGTCAGCCACCCGCGGCGCGGTGGCGTTCGCGCTCCTCGCGCGCCGCCCGCCGGGTGCCCTGGGCGGCGCCCACGGCGATGCTCAGGAACGAGGCGGCGACCGCGATCCCCAGCACGATCGCGGCGATCAGGGAGATGATCCCGACGCCCTGGCCGAGCGTGCAGACGGAGGAGAAGCAGCCCTCGGGCGTGTCGCCCCAGCCGCTGATCGCGTCGACCGCGACGATGAGGACGAACGTCATCTCGGCCACGAGCAGGAGCCAGAACCAGCGCGGCAGCTGGATCGAGCGCTTCTGCGAGCCCTCGGGGGGCTCGTACGCCGGCGCGGAGGCCGCCCGCGCGCGGCGGGCGGCGGGGCGCTCGGCGGCCGGCCGGCGCGGCGCGGGCCGCTGGGGCACCGGCCGCTCTTCGGGGTCCTCGCTCATGGGAGGACCTTAACGCCGGCTACTCGTCCCCGCCGGCGATCTTGATGAACGCCTCCCAGCGGCGCACAGCCTGGCCGGCCATGCGCTGGGCCTCGCTGCCCTCTTCGGCACCCTCCAGGTCGCCCTGGGACTGCTTCAGCTTCTCGCGCAGCTCGGCCACGTCGAGGTCGCCCGGGGGCACCGCCTCCTCGACGAGGATCAGCACGCCGTCCGGACTGACCTGCACGTACCCCTCGCCCTGGGCGAAGCGCACGATGTCGTCGTCGGAGCGGTACAGCCGCAGCTCGGCGGGATCGAGCATGCCCAGCAGCGGCTGATGGTGCGCCAGGATGCCGATCGAGCCGACCGTCGTCCTGGTCGACACCATCTCGACCTCTTCCTTGAAGATCGGACCCTCGGGGGTCAGGACCTCCGCGGTGAACGTCGCCTTGGCCATGAGACCTACTTCACCGCCGCGATGACGTCGTCGATCGAGCCCTTGAGCAGGAAGGCCGACTCGGGCAGGTCGTCGTGCTTGCCCTCAATGAGCTCCTTGAAGGAGCGCACCGTCTCGGAGATCGGCACGTACTGGCCGGGCGTGCCCGTGAACTGCTCGGCGACGCTGAACGGCTGCGACAGGAAGCGCTCGATGCGGCGGGCGCGGCCGACGATGACCTTGTCCTCGTCGGAGAGCTCGTCGATGCCGAGGATGGCGATGATGTCCTGGAGCTCCTTGTAGCGCTGCAGGATCTCCTTGACCTGGGTCGCCACGTCGTAGTGCTCCTGGCCCACGATGTCGGGCTTGAGGATCGTCGACGTGGAGTCGAGCGGGTCGACGGCCGGGTAGATGCCCTTCTCGGAGATGCCACGCGAGAGCGAGGTCGTCGCGTTGAGGTGGGCGAACACCGACGCCGGGGCCGGGTCGGTGAGGTCGTCGGCCGGGACGTAGATGGCCTGGACGGACGTGACCGAACCGGTGCTGGTCGAGGTGATGCGCTCCTGGAGCTGCCCCATCTCGGTCTCCAGCGTCGGCTGGTAGCCGACCTGCGAGGGCATGCGGCCCAGGAGGGCGGAGACCTCGGAGCCGGCCTGCACGAACCGGAAGATGTTGTCGATGAAGAGGAGCACGTCCTGGCCCTGGTCGCGGAAGTACTCCGCCATCGTCAGGCCGGTCAGCGCCACGCGCATGCGGGCTCCGGGGGGCTCGTTCATCTGACCGAAGACGAGCATCGTCTTGTCGATGACGCCCGATTCCTTCATCTCGAGCCAGAGGTCGTTGCCCTCGCGGGAGCGCTCGCCCACGCCGCAGAACGCGGACAGGCCGCTGTGCTCCTTGGCCAGGTTGTGGATGAGCTCCTGGATGAGGACCGTCTTGCCGACGCCTGCGCCGCCGAACAGGCCGACCTTGCCGCCCTTGGCGTACGGGGCGAGCAGGTCGATGACCTTGATGCCCGTCTCGAACATCTCGGTCGTCGGGGTGAGGTCCTCGAGCTTCGGCGCGCTCGCGTGGATCGAGCGGCGCTCGGTGACCGTGAGGTCGCCCGCCTGGTCGATCGGCTCGCCGAGGAGGTTGAAGATGCGGCCGAGGGTCTGGTCGCCCACGGGCACGGTGATCGCGTCGCCGGTGTCGACGACCTCGACGCCACGGGCCAGGCCGTCGGTCGTGTCCATGGCGACCGCGCGCACGCGGTTGTCGCCCAGGTGCTGCTGCACCTCGCAGACGAGCACGCCGCCGTCGGCGCGCTTGACCTCGATGGCGTTGTAGATCTCCGGCAGCTTCTCGGGGAAGACGGCCTCGATGACGACGCCCTGGATCTCCTCGATGCGCCCGACGTTCTTGGTTGCGGTAGCGGCTTCCATTTTTTTCTCCTAGACGAGCGCCTCAGCGCCGGCCACGACTTCCATGATTTCTTGGGTGATCTCGGCCTGACGGGCCCGGTTCATCTCGAGCGTGTAGTCCTGGATC